>MDSZ01216733.1_pt1 | contig 51498 bp, 44 predicted proteins | sample 811201 | NCBI WGS metagenome assembly MDSZ01 (sample SAMN05326647, study PRJNA326480) | marine metagenome | isolation source: seawater | place: Indian Ocean: North | collected 2010
GCAAAAGGACAAGCTTCATTATTATCCTCTAATTTCAAGGGATCGAGTAATTTACTTGAAAAAACAAACAGCAATTCTCCTGTTAATCTTTTCCAATTAAATAAGTTGTCACTTGAAGGGCTTGGTTTTCTAGTTGCAACTTGGGAGCATAGAGTCTTTGTAACTGCATGCATGTTACAAATTAACCCATTTGATCAATATGGAGTTGCTGCAGGAAAACTGATCACAAAGAAATTTCTTAGTTAATGGCCCCAGATTTTAAGCAAGTTCCCAATACTCCAGGAATATATAAATTTTTTTCTAAGAATAAAATTATCTATATTGGTAAAGCAAAAAATTTGAAGAAAAGAGTGTCCTCATATTTTGGTAAATCTTTTAAGGATAGAAAAACACAGCAAATTAAAATTCTCACAGATAAAATTGAAACATTTTCAACGACAACTGAGGCTGAAGCTCTTCTCTTAGAGCAATCATTGATAAAGGAGAATTTACCTCGATTTAATATTCTTTTACGCGATGATAAGACATACCCATATGTACATTTTTCAATGGAGCATACATTCCCAAGCATTAGCATGAAGAGATCAAAACATTCTGTTTCAAAAAATTTTTATGGCCCCTTTATAAGTGCCCAAGCTGTAAAGGCAACCATAAAAGACCTGCAGAAGATTTATCAGATTAGAAATTGTAATGATACAACATTTAATAATAGATCGAGACCATGTATTGAGCATCAAATGCAACGATGTTCTGCTCCATGCGTTAATTTAATTTCTGAGGCTAGTTATCATGGAGACATTACATCTTCTCAACAGTACTTATCATCCTCTGGAAAAAAAACTAAGTTATTAATGACCGCTCAGATGCATAAACTTGCTGAACAGCAGGAATTTGAAAGAGCTCAAGAGCTCAAAAAAAGGATTAAAAGTCTAGATCTACTCCAGCAAGATCAATCATTTAATAGCTCTTTAACCAGTGTTGATTTTTTTGCATGTGTTTCCAAGCTTGACAGAACGGGAATATGTATATTGTCAGTGAGAGATGGAAAAATTAGAGGGACTAAAACTCATTATCTAAAAGGAAATCAATTGCATGATATCGACAAACTGTTTCAAAGTTTAATATTTTCTTATTATCAAAATAGCTTCTCTTTGCCTCAGAAAATTATCTTAAACACTAAGCCTCGAGATTTGTCTCTAATCAAACAAGCAGTAAAACTAAAATTTGGAAAACAAATCTCAATTTCTGCAAGCATTAATTCAAATATTAGAAAAGTGTCTAAATTAGGTATATTAAATGCTAATCAAGTTATTGAAAATAGGCTTAATCAGGCAGATAGATATTCATTTGCTATCAAGGATCTTGTTTTAAACTTAGGTTTACGTAAGAAGAACCCAACAATAGAAGGTTTTGATATAAGTCATCATGGCGGCCAAGATGCTGTTGCTTCTGCTGTGAGATTTTCTTCTCATGGACCAGAAAAAAAGAATTATAGACTTTTCAATATACCCAAGGAATTTTCTGGAGATGATTTAGGTTCAATGCGGCATGTACTTCAAAGAAGAATAAATAAAAAGGGCATTAATCCATTGCCGGATATTATTTTGATTGATGGAGGTAAATTACAGTTGGAGGTTGCTTTGAGTGTTTTTTCTGTTTTAGCTAAAAAGTCGCCAACGATATTAAGTATTGTTAAGGCATACAAAAGAGTCAGGTCTACAGAAACCATTCTTTCTAAGGACGGGATTATTGAGATGTCTAGAGAGAGCCCAGGTTTTTTGCTGCTTCAACGAATTCGAGATGAATCTCATAGGTTTGCTATTACTAGCAATAGAAAGAAAAAAAATAAAGCAATCAAGTATTCTGTTCTTGATAAAATAAAAGGACTTGGGCCCATCAAAAAATCAAACCTTTTGAACTTTTTTAAATCATTAAAAAACATTAAAGCTGCTACCTTGAATGAATTGTGTCAGGTAGATGGAATAAGTATTAAACTAGCAAATGAAATTAAGAAAAATTTATAGAGCATGAATTATTTTATCCAAGCGTTAACATTTTCCCGATTGTTTGCAGGGCCAATAATTTTTTACATTCTTTTATATACTGAACAATACTATCTGGCATTAATTATTTTTATTTTTGCAGGCCTATCTGATTATTTTGATGGTTACTTTGCCAGGAGATATTCCATGGAATCAACCCTTGGAAAAGTTTTAGATCCAATTGCCGACAAAATTCTGACATTATTCCTGTTAACATCTCTTGCAACTTATTTGAGCAGTCATTTTATAGCCTTTATAGGAGCGTTGATTATTTCAAGAGAATTCTGGGTAAGCGGATTAAGAGACTATAATGCTCGTAATAATAACACTCAAGCAACGTCGGTTTCTTTTCTTGCAAAACTTAAGACAGCAACTCAATTTTTTTCATTTAGTTTATTTTTATATGGAATAGCCTCAGGAATGGCCTTAATTACTTTTTGTGCAAATTTTTTCTTATTTTTATCAATGCTTCTTTCATATCAAACAGGCCTTATTTATACGCAAGCTTCCTTCAAAAATTCTCCAAAGGTATAATTCCTTGTATATTTTTTAAAAGGACTAAATTGTATTTGTTTATTTATGGTGCTGGCGGGCATTCAAAAGTTGTAGCTGAATCTGCAATCGATCTCAATGATGTTTCAAAGATCTGCTTCATAGACGATAATGCTCAAAATCAAGACTTTATAGAAAAAAATCCAGATTTTTCTTTAATTACTGAAGCCGAAATTCCAGATAATTTAGATAATGATACATATGCTATTGTTGGCATTGGAGATAATCAAGTTAGGCAGGATGTTGTAGAAAGATGCTCTAGTATTCCATTTATTTCAATAGCAAGTGTGCATGCAATTATCTCCAGATCTTCAGAAATCTCCACTGGTTCATTCATTGCTTCTGGAGCTATAATCAACGCTGATTCTTTTGTGGGCGATCATACAATTATTAATACTAGATCAGTTATAGAACATGATTGTAGAATTGGGAAATTTTGCCATATTGGTCCAAATGCATCTATCTCGGGCGGCGTAAAGTTAGGAAGAAATATTTTTATTGGAGGAGGGGCATACATTAATCCAAATATCTCAATATGCAATAATGTAATAGTTGGAAGCCGCTCATTGGTGCTTCATGATATTGATGAGCCTGGTACATATGTTGGATCACCATTAAAAAAAATAAAATAAATTATGAATAATTCTAATAAAAAAGTTTTAGTTACAGGCGCAGATGGATTTATTGGATCTCATTTAGTAGAAATGCTTTTTTCTCAGGGTTTTTCAATAAAGGCGCTTGCTCAATATAATTCTTTTAATAATTGGGGTTGGTTGGAAGATATTGAGTGCAAGGATGAAATAGAGATTCTTGCCGGAGATATACGAGACCCATTTTTTTGCAATAAAATTTGTAAAGATGTTGATATTATTTTCCATCTTGCAGCATTAATTGCTATTCCTTACTCGTATATTGCACCTCAAAGTTATGTTGAGACAAATATTGCTGGTACTTTAAATATTTGCAAGGCCGCATTAGATCAGAATGTTTCAAGGCTAATTCATACTTCAACTAGCGAAGTTTATGGCACTGCTCAATACGTTCCAATAGATGAAAAGCATCCTCTGCAGGCTCAATCTCCATATAGCGCCTCAAAAATTGGTGCAGACTCTATGGCTATTAGCTTTTTTAATTCATTTGATCTACCAGTTACTATTGCAAGACCCTTCAACACTTATGGGCCAAGACAATCCGCAAGAGCTTTCATACCTACGATTATTTCTCAAATTGCAAGCAATCAATCTGTTATAAAATTAGGAGATACCACTCCAACAAGAGATCTAAATTTTGTAGTTGACACCTGTAAGGGTTTTTTAGAGCTTGCAAAAGAATCAAAGTCAATTGGAGAGGTGATAAATATTGGATCCAACTTTGAAATTTCAGTTGGTGAAGTGGCAGAAATTATTAAAAAAGAGATGGGGAGCTCAATAGAAATTATTACTGACAAAATTCGAGTAAGACCAGAAAAATCTGAGGTCATGCGTTTGTGGTGTGATAATACAAAAATTCAAGAACTCACTAGTTTTAAACCCGATTTCAATATTCAAAGCGGACTTAAGAAAACTATTGCTTGGTTTTTAGAACCAGGAAACCTTTCAAAATATAAATCAGACATATATAACGTTTGATTAATTTGCAATGTCTCAACAAGTAGTTAAATTTATCCAAGAAATTTTTCAAACAAAAGAATTTATTCCTTTGCATGAACCAAGATTCTTGGGTAATGAAAAGACATTTCTAATGGATACAATTGATACAAGTTACGTTTCAAGTGTTGGAGAGTTTGTTGATAAATTTGAATCTGGTCTATCAGCATTTACTGGCAGTGAAAAGGCGATCGCATTAGTGAATGGAACTTCTGCATTGCATTTATCCCTAGTTTTAGCTGATGTCCAGCCTGAGGACTATGTAATTACTCAATCACTTACTTTTGTTGCCACATGTAATGCCATTTCTTATTGTAAAGCAGAGCCTATATTTCTTGATGTTGACAAGAGGACTCTTGGTCTGTCTCCGACTGCTTTAGAGTCCTGGCTTGAAGAGAATGCATTTTCTGATGATGATGGAATATGCCGACTAAAGAAGAATAATCGTTTAATTAAAGCATGTGTTCCAATGCATACTTTTGGGCATCCAGTTGATATTAAGCGAATTGTATCTGTATGCAAAAAATGGAATATTACTTTAATTGAAGATGCTGCTGAATCATTTGGCAGCCTCTATGAAGGCAAACATACAGGAACTTTTGGAGCAATGGGAACCTTAAGTTTCAATGGCAATAAAATTATTACCACTGGCGGCGGCGGAGCAATTTTATGTAATAAAGAAATATATTATGAGGGTAAGCACCTCAGTACTACAGCAAAAAAGTCAGATAATATTTATTTCTTTCATGATAAAGTTGGTTTCAATTATAGATTGCCAAATATTAATGCTGCATTAGGTTGTGCTCAATTGGATCAAATCAATAATTTTATTTCAAAAAAGCGAAAATTAGCTCATACCTATGAAAACTATTTTCATGATTCTGAATATAGTTTTTTTACCGAACCAGAAGGATGTTATTCAAATTATTGGCTTAATACTATTATTTGCAATGATCAAAACCACAGAGATGAATTTCTCTCTATTACTAACACTCAGAATGTCATGACTAGACCAGCTTGGACCTCAATGCACAAATTGCCTATGTTTGAGGAAGCTATATCTGATAATTTATCAAATACTCTTTGGCTTGAAGATAGAATAGTTAACCTCCCAAGCAGCGTTATAATTAAATAAAATGAATGAAGCTGACCATTATAAAACTTTAATTATTGCTGAAGTGGGAGTTAACCATAACGGCGATCTAAATATTGCTAAAACATTGATTCAGGAAGCTTCGAAGGCGGGTGCTGATGTGGTGAAATTTCAATCGTTTGATGCAGATTTACTTGTTACTGCAAATGCCCCCAAAGCAGACTATCAAAAAGATTCTATACAAAATGATTCTAATTATGACATGCTAAAAAAACTTGAGTTAGCTAGAAATGATCACATTGAATTAATTAATGAGTGCAAAACTCATAATATTGAATTTTTATCAACTGCTTTTGACATTGATAACTTGGATTTCCTCCTGAAGTTAAATATGAATAGGATAAAAATACCTTCTGGAGAAATTACTAATTTACCTTTTTTAAGGCGCATATCATCTATTGATTTGCCAGTTATTCTTTCAACTGGCATGGCAGATTTAAAAGAGGTTCAAGATGCTATTGATATTCTTTTAAGTAACAAGCTCTCAAAACGCAATCTTTCCATTCTGCATTGCACCTCTCAATATCCAGCCCCATTTAATGAGATTAATCTCAATGCAATCAAAACCTTAAAAAGCACATTTGGTCTGGAAGTTGGATACTCAGATCATACCCTAGGTATAGAGGCGTCTATTGCAGCTGTAGCACTAGGCGCAAGAATAATCGAAAAGCATATAACTCTCGATACTAATCTTCCTGGCCCAGATCATAAAGCCAGCATTGAGCCTGATGGCTTTAGAGATATGATTGTAGCCATAAGAAATATTGAAGTTGGTCTTGGGGATGGCTGTAAAAAAGCATCTTTGGCTGAGCTTGAGATGAGAAATATTGCAAGAAAATCCATAGTAGCAAAAAAATCAATTTCAAAAGATGAAATTCTTTCAGAACAAAATATTGCTATTAAAAGACCGGGAAATGGTATTTCTCCTATGCTGTTAGAAGAAGTTCTAGGCTCTAAAGCTATAAAGGACTTTCTAGAGGATGAATTAATTATCAAATGAAACGCAAGATTTGCTTTATAACAGGCTCAAGAGCTGAATATGGGCTTTTGCGCTCTATTATTCTAAGGTCCTCAGAATCTAAATATATTAATACTCAAATAATTGTTACAGGCTCCCATTTATCAGAAAGACATGGCATGACAATCAATGAAATCAAGGAAGATAAAGTAAAAATCAATTCTACAGTTGATCTTAAACTTATCAATGATCAACCACTAGACATTATTGACTCAATGAGTAGAGGGATTAAGTTATTTGGTCGTGAGCTTTCTAGGCTTGATCCTGACATTGTCGTTGTTTTGGGTGACAGGTCAGAAATATATTCTGCAGCTACCTCAGCAATGATTTTAAGAATACCGATTGCTCATATACATGGAGGGGAGATTACCATAGGCGCTTATGATGATGCACTAAGACATGCGATAACAAAACTTTCAAATATTCATTTTGTTGCAACTGCAGAATATAGAAAAAGAGTGATTCAACTTGGTGAGAATCCAAAAACAGTATTTAATGTTGGGGGATTAGGAGTCAGCGCTATAAAAAAATCTTCTTTACTTAACAGGCGAGCTCTTGAAAAAGCATTAGATTTTAAATTTTCCAAAAAAAATCTTATTGTTTGCTATCACCCAGAAACTATGTTGAAAGAGAGTGAAAATAAAAAAAATTTTCTCGAGCTTCTAGAATCTATAAAAGATCTTCAATCAACTAATATTATTTTTACCATGCCTAATGCTGATGCTGGTAACCACATAATTATTGATATGATTGAGAAATTTGTTAAGCAAAATAATTTTGCTACTGCATATAATTCTTTAGGACAGCTAAATTTCTTTTCTTTGTTGAAGCAGGTTGATGGAATTATTGGAAATTCATCCAGTGGAATTTTAGAAGCCCCAAGCTTTGGAATTTTGAGTATTAATATCGGAGATAGACAAACAGGAAGAATCAAAGCTGAAAGCGTAATTGATTGTAGGCCTCAAAGAGAAGATATATCTAAATCAATAAATTTAATATATTCAAAAAAATACCAATTAATTTCTAAGAAAATGAAAAATCCGTATCAAAATGGGGACACTTCAAAAAAAATCTTTGAAAAGCTTGTTAACCATCCTTTAACAAATTTACAATCTAAGCATTTTTATGATCTTATTTAGAATAGATTATTAACTAGTAAAAAAATATGTATATAAAAGACAAATCTTTCATACTAAATGAAAAATCAAAAATTTTTGATGTCATTGAAAACCTTAATAACACAGGCTATTTAATCACCCTCATCGCAGACTCTTCTAATAAACTGTTAGGCACCATTACAGATGGGGATATCAGGAGAGGGCTGCTTGCTGGTAAAACAGTTGATGATTTAGCGACAGATATTATTATCTCTAACCCTGTAGTTTCCTATGTTGATTCTTCTGACGACTACAATAAAAACCTTATAATGCAGCATCAGGTAAAACAAATACCCATCATAGATAATCAAAGTAATATCCATTCTCTTTTTATCTGGGAAGAGCATGATTATGTTGAAAAAAGAGATAATAGCATTTTAATTATGGCTGGGGGTTTTGGTAAAAGGATGATGCCCCTAACAAATGACATACCAAAACCAATGCTTGAAATATCAGGAAAGCCTATTTTAGAGCACATAATCTGCAATGCACGTTCGCAAGGCTTTCACTCATTTTTTATTTCAGTTCATTATCTTGCAGATAAAATTATGGAATATTTTGGTGATGGGTCTAAATGGGATGTAGAAATTTTATATATACATGAGGAGATTCCACTAGGGACTGCTGGATGCATGACTCTATTCAAGCAAAAGCCTGTAACTCCATTTATCGTTACAAATGGCGATCTTTATAGTGATATTAATTTTTCTGCAATTTTAGATTTTCATAATAATAACAGCGCTGATGCAACTATGGGTGTTAAGGAGCAGAAGTTAAGAAATCCATTTGGAGTTGTTGAAACTGAGGGTCTAGAAATCACAAAAATAGAAGAAAAGCCAATTCACCTTTCTTATATCAACTCAGGTATATATGTTGTGAATCCAGATGTCCTTAATATTCTGCAGGTGAATCAATACAAAGATATGCCAGATTTCTTCTTAGATCTTCGTAATAACATGAAAAAAATAATAGCGTTTCCAATTCACGAATCTTGGGAGGATTTAGGAAGACCTATTGATTTAAACAAAATTAATAAAGACGTTGGTCATGATTAATGCTAGGCCGAAAGTCTTGGCAATCATTCCAGCTAGAAAAGGTTCTAAAAGATTGCCAGGTAAAAACCATAAAAAATTTAATGGCAAATCCCTAATTAAATGGACAATTGAATCTGCAATAAACTCACAATATATATCTCATATTGTTCTCTCATCAAATGATGATGTTGTTTTGCAGATAGGAAGTTCATATAAGGAAATATCCTGTTTAAATAGATCTAACGAGCTTTCTGGCGACCACATTTCATCTGCCGCAGTTGTTCTAGACGTGTTAGAGTCATTTGAAGGCTTTGACTATTTTATATTACTTCAGCCTACCTCACCCTTAAGAAATCACAATCATATTGATGAAGCATTAATTACCACCTTTGAAAAGAATGCAAAATCGTGCGTTTCACTATGCAAGTCTAAAGAAAGTCCATATTTGATGTATAAGATTTCAAGTGCAAATAATGTAAGACCAATTCTTCAAAATAAAAAAATTAGAAACATGAGAACACAGGACATGCCAATAACATATATTTTGAATGGCGCTATTTATATAAATCAAATCACTGATTTTTTACAAAAGAAAGAGTTTATTAATCAGGACTCAATAGCTTTTATTATGGATTCAAATAGCTCTGTTGATATAGATACTATTGAAGATTTCAATCTAGCTGAAAAAATTATAAGCAAAATTTCAAATTAAGGTGATTATAAAAATTTCTGTATGAATTAACTCTCTTCTCTATTAATATACGTAGCTTTATAATTAGATATACTTTTTTAAAAATAATATTATGGAAAAACATGACGTAATTAGTAAATATAATTTACCTACAGAAGTAAAATTTTGCACTAGATGCGTAATGTCAAATCAACGCCCAAGGATAACTTTTGACAAAGAGGGGGTATGCTCCGCATGTAATTTTAGTGATGAAAAGAAATTATTTGATTGGGATCTTAGGGAAAAAGAGCTGATCGAACTATGTGATAAGCATAGAAAAGATAATGGTGAGTTTGATGTGATAGTTCCATGCAGCGGAGGTAAAGATGGTAGTTTTGTAGCTCATCAACTTAAATATAAATACAATATGAACCCATTGACAGTTACTTGGGCGCCCCTCATACCAACAAAAATTGGTCAAAAGAATTTAAGATCTTTTATTCAATCTGGTTTTACAAATATCCTTGGAACTCCAGATGGTCAAGTGGTAAAAAAGCTTACCAGACTCTCTACAAAATTTCTTGGAGACCCTTTCCAACCTTTCATCTATGGACAAGCAAATTTCCCAATTCAAATTGCGGTTAATTTCGGTATATCTCTTGTAATGTATGGCGAAAATGGGGAGGTAGAATACGGCGGTGATATGTCAACCGCATATAAGCCAAACAAAGATCTTATCAATCAAGATAGATTATATTTTTCTGGCTTACCTCCAGAGTTTTGGAAAGAGCATGGCTTATCACAGAGGGATATGAAGCCATTTCTTTCGCCTGAATATCAAAAGATCCTTGATAATAATACTGAGGTCCATTTTTTTGGATATTACAAGTTTTGGGATCCACAAGAGAATTATTATTATTGCAAAGAACATACTGGATTTGAGCCAAATCCAGAAAGAAATGAAGGTTCTTATTCTAAATATGCAAGCCTGGATGATAGAATAGATGGTTATCATTATTACCTTTCATACATTAAATTTGGAATTGGTAGAGCTACTTCAGATGCTGCTCATGAAGTGAGAGATAATAAAATTGATAGGGAAGAGGCATGCGCACTCGTAGAAAAGTACGATGGAGAGTTTCCTGAAAAATATTATGATGAATTTCTTCAATTTTGTGATATTACTTCAGAGGAGTTTCATGAGATTCTTGATTCGTGGAGGTCAGATCATATTTGGAGAAAAACATCTAATGGTTGGGAGTTAAAAAACAGACTCTCCATATAGAATCTTAATGAAACCAAGACTTATAGCTAGGCTTGATCTAAAGGGCCCAAATTTAATTAAAGGAATACATCTTGAGGGTTTGAGAGTACTAGGAGATCCTCAAAAGTTTGCACAATCATATTACAATGATGGTATTGAGGAGCTTATTTTTATTGATTTAGTTGCTAGTTTATACGGACGAAATAAGCTTGTTGAAATTATTAAAAGAACCATACAAGATACATTTGTACCTCTTACTGTAGGGGGCGGGGTAAGATCTCTTCAAGATGTCAATGACTTGTTAAGAGCAGGCGCAGATAAAATAGCTATTAATACAGCAGCGATAAATAATCCATCTTTAATTGAAGATATTGCAAAAGAATTTGGCTCACAATGTATGGTGCTATCAATAGAAGCTAAACAAATTAACATTAATAAATGGACGCCATTAACTGAATCCGGACGTGAAAAAACTGGTTTGGATGTTTGCGATTGGGCAAAACGAGGAGAAGATTTAGGTGCGGGTGAAATTTTGCTAACTTCAATTGACCGTGAGGGAACTTCAACAGGTTTTGATTTATTATTAATTGAGCAGGTTTCAAGTTCAGTTAATATTCCAATTATTTCTAGCGGTGGTTTTGGTTGCTTAAAAGATTTTGATGCAGGAATTGCTTCTGGCGCATCTGCCATTGCAATTGCTGATGCTTTCCATTATGGAAAATTGAATGTTAAAGATTTACTTGAACACAGATCTTCTATAGAGCTCTAATTGTGAATAAAAAAATAGTGATAGTAGATTATGGAATAGGGAATATTCATAGCGTTGAGCAAGCTTTACTGAAGATAGGGGTAAAAAATGTAATTGTTTCATCGAAACTTGAAAGCATCCAAAATTGTGACAGCTTAATCCTTCCAGGTGTAGGTTCTTTTAGCGCAGGAATGAAAGGTTTAAAAAAAAGAAATCTAATCGAACCGATTGTAGATTTTGCTAACTCAGGAAAACCATTGCTAGGAATTTGTTTAGGAGCTCAAATGTTGCTTTCTGAGAGTGAAGAATTTGGCCTGCATAAGGGGCTTGATTTAATACCCGGCAAGGTAATTCAAATACCAAGATCAAATAATTCTAACTATAGGGTGCCATTAATTGGTTGGGAGGAGATAGAAATTCATTCTAAGGACAAAATTCTTAAAAATATGGATAGCACTGAAAATTTTTACTTTGTTCACTCTTATCACTGTATGCCAGAGGACTCCGCAAATCAGCTGCTTTCTTTTAACGTAGGTGGAAATGAAATCTCAGCTTTAGTTTCTCATAAAAATATTTATGGAGCGCAGTTTCATCCAGAAAAAAGTTCTACATCTGGATTAAAATTTTTAACTAATTTTGCATCATTAGAAAAACATAATCATAGGTAATAAATTATTTTATACTGGATAACTAATATAGAATATCTACGCGGCTGGATGGCAGAGTGGTTATGCAGCGGCCTGCAAAGCCGTTTACGCCGGTTCGATTCCGGCTTCAGCCTCCACATATATGTATGGAAGTATTTTTAAAAACTATCTATTTCTATCTACGTCTTCAGTTTTTTAAAAAAGATGTTGATGTTGTTTTTTCATGCTCTACTATTTTTAATCGAGGTGAAAATAATGAAAATAATTTTTTTAAGCCCTTCCAAGATGCTTGTATTAAAAGCAATTTAAGTTATGTAATTTTTGAAGAGGGAGACATTAGCGGCTCATTTGCAAAATATATCTACTCAAAAGATTCAATACAAATGTGGCCAATTATCTTATTTCAAATGATTTTAAGGAAACTAATTCAATTTTTTATTCCGAAAAAAATTAGATCTACTGAGTTTATTGAAGAAAAAGTAAATAGGCTCAGTTCAATGCTTTTTATAAGAAACTTAAGAACTAAAAATATTATTACATTGATAGATCACAAAGCAGCATTTTGGAGATCTAGATTTCCTGAAGCCAATATACTTGACTATCAACATGCGGTCATTTACAACGGTCATTATGGATATCTTCAAAATGGTATTCCAGCCTCAATCAAGACTTCTCTTAGAATCAAAATACTAGCCCAATCCAATTTAGTAAAAAATATTCTCATCAAGAATGATCAGTCTGGTTATTATTCATCAAATAATATTTTCAATGTCGGCTTTCAGAATACGCATAGACAAGTTCGACTGAAAAAATATGATTCAATAAAAATCCTTTTTACTCTTCAGGATGCGCGTGAAGGCGGCGCTTATGATGAAGAGGAGGTTATGTATAGAAAAAAAGTTGAAAGATTTTTTGATGCAAATACTAATTTCTTGATTGATAATAATATCTCTATTGTTGTAAAGCATCATCCTAGGGCAGATATAAAATCTCAACAGAATTTTTTAAGTCATTATCCATTTGTTACTAAATCAAAAAATGAAAATTTATCTCAAGATTTTAAAGAGAACAATTTACATATGACATTTAATTCATCGTCTGCATGTGAGGCTGCATTTTTTGGCATACCAACTGTTTTCCTTGAGATAGAAGATCCGCAGCATGATGACTTGCCTGAGCTTGGTGCCAAGGACCTTTTTATTGATCAGCTGAAGTACCCATTAATAAATTATATGATTTTTGATGTTGATGGTTTTCAAGATCTGCTTTTAAGCAAAAAGGATGAAATTATTAATTCTAGTGATAATATTCAAAAAAAATTACTTGATTGGCATAGATTGCTTTTTGAAGAATTTTCTCATGACTCTTTTTTAGAAAGTCTAAAATAGTAACACTAACATTTTCATACACTTAATAGTTTATAATCATCATAATAATTTTTAGGTTAAATATATGTTTAGTAAATATAAATCAAATGAAGATCCTTATGTTATCGCTGAGATTGGGCAAAATCATCAGGGGGACCTGGATAAGGCAAGAGAATTTATAAGAATCTTTGCATTCGAGGGCGCGAATGCAGTGAAATTTCAAACAAGAAATAACTCTGTTCTTTTTTCAGATGAGGCATATAACAAGAAGTATGAGAGTGAAAATGCCTTTGCTGAGACATATGGCGCTCATAGAGAAAAATTAGAGCTTGATCTAGAATGGTTACCAATACTTAAGCAAGACTGTATTGACCATGGCGTTGATTTTATGTCTACTCCTTTTGATGAGCCAAGCTTAGAGGTCTTGATTTCATTAGATGTAGACGTGATTAAGATAGCTTCTTTTGATTTAGGGAATCTTCCCTTTATCAAAAAAATAGCTGAATCAAAAAAACCTATAGTTATGAGTATTGGAGGTGGAAAGATTGATCAAATTAGATCAAGTATTGATTTAATTCTTGAGCATCATGACGATGTTGCGCTATTGCACTGTGTATCCGAATATCCTTGTGAATATAACAGGCTAGGTCTTAGTAATATTGAAGTTTTATTGGAAGAATTCCCATCAATAACGATTGGATCATCAGATCATTTCAATGGAACCTTATCTGGACCAGTGGCATATATGCTGGGCGCAAGAGTTTTTGAAAAGCATGTTACTTTAAATAGAGCATGGCCTGGTACAGATCATAGCTTTGCACTTGAACCAGATGGATTTCGGAAGTTCTGTCGTGATATTAAGCGAGTTAGACACATGATGCCTCCAAAATCAGATGAAGATCTCGGAAATGAATTTGTATTTCAAAAATTAGGTAAGTCTCTTGTTGCAGCCGTAGATATTCATGCAGGAGATGAAATAACTATTGATATGCTTTCTGGAAAAATATTCAATAATCATCATATTCCAGTAAGAGACTCAAATAAGGTTATAGGTAAAATATCCAATTCTGAAATCTTGGCTGGCGAACCTATACATCTTGATCATTTAAATTAAAAATGATTACTTCAAATCAGTTACGGTCTCTAGAATTAGTTGCGTTCGATTTTGATGGTGTATTTACTGATAATATGGTTTACATCAATGAAGATGGCCAAGAGTCAGTAAGGTGTTGGAGAAGTGATGGAATAGGTCTTACAAGAATTAAAGAAATTGGCATTAAAACTTATATTATTTCAACTGAAAGAAATCCTCTTGTAAAAAAAAGAGCCAGAAAACTTCAGATACCTTGTATTCATAATGTACAGAATAAGGCTGATGCCATATTAAAAATTTGCTCAGATATTAACGTTTCTCCTAATAATACGATGTTTGTTGGGAATGATATTAATGATGTGCCTGCTTTCCAATCAGTTGGTATGCCAATTGGAGTATCAGATTCTCATGCATCAATCAACCCTTTTATTATTCACAAACTCAATAAATCTGGAGGATATGGAGCAGTAAGGGAGGTTTGTGATTTAATATATGAGGCAAAAATTTCAGATAAGAAGTAATGGATAAAGTAAATAATAAAAACTTGTTTGATGTTAGTAATGAGGTTGTTGTTATAACTGGAGTGTCGGGTGGCCTTGGTCAAGAATATGCTAGAGCATTTATAGAGTTAAATGCAAAGGTGGTTGGATTAGATATTTTTGAAGCGCCATCCATTAAAAAACTTTCATCTTCAAACCCAAACAATTTTTTATTTTCTCATACAGATGTTACTAACAAATTATCCTTAGATAAGTCATTGGATAATGCTCTCAATGTATTTGGTAAGGTAACGGTTCTTATTAACAATGCTGCTATAGATTCTCCCCCATCCGCCTCAAAAGAAGAAAACGGCCCATTTGAAAATTATCCTGAAGAATCTTGGAATAAAATAATGGATGTTAATCTGAAAAGTATTTTTTTATGCTCTCAAGTGTTTGGAGCTAAAATGGCTGAGCAAAATTACGGCTCAATAATTAATATTTCATCTATCTATGGTTTGGTTTCCCCAGATCAAAATCTTTATGACTATAGAAGAAAAAATGGAGATGATTTTTATAAGCCAATTGCATATTCTGTATCTAAATCAGGAATTCTAAATCTAACTAGATATTTATCCACATATTGGGCAAAAAAGATGGTTCGAGTGAATTCATTAACTCTTGCAGGAGTTTTTAATGATCAAGATAAAGATTTTTTAGATGCATACACTAGCAGAATTCCAATTGGAAGAATGGCAGAAAAAAATGAATATAATGGGGCTGTTATATTTCTTGCTAGCAGCGCTTCACAATATATGACAGGATCAAATTTAGTAGTGGATGGAGGCTGGACTGCAATATAGATGAGAGATGTAAAAAAAATTTATAATTTTATTAATGGTGAAGCTGCGTCTAAAAACATTAATGATGATAGATTTCTTAAAAAATATGATCCTCACTCTGGAGAATTACAGTCTATATATATTGATTCTTCCCCTCAAGATGTAGAGCAAGCAGTTGATGCTGCTTATCAATCATTTAATTCATGGTCATCACTTACATCGGTAAATCGAGGGCAAATTTTAATGCAGTATGCCGATCAAATGAAATCCTATAGAGAAAAACTTGCGGATTGTGTTGCAAGGGAGACTGGAAAAAAATTGTCCGATGCTGCTGGAGAAGTTTCGGCTGCAATAATGCAAGCTGAATTTTTTGCATCGGAAGGAATGAGACTTTATGGTCAATCTCTAAATTCATCTATTAAGGGTAAGACTAGTTTTACAATAAGGCAGCCCCATGGAATTGCAGCATTAATAGTTCCAGCAAATACTCCGATTGCCAATATCGCATGGAAAATTTTCCCCGCATTGATTTGTGGAAATACTGTTGTTTTAAAATCTTCTGAAGATGCTCCTGAAGTTGCATCATTAATGGGAGAAATATCTAAAAAAAGCAGCCTGCCAAAAGGAGTTATAAATATAATTCATGGTAAGGGTGAAAATTCTGGTGCATGTCTTGTTGACGATTCTAGAATAAAAGTTATTAGCTTTACAGGCTCAACCGAAGTAGGAAAAAAAATTGCAGAAACTGCCAACAAGAGATTGGCGAGAGTTTCGCTTGAGCTAGGAGGAAAAAATCCTTTGGTAATATGTGATGATGCTGATATTGATAATGCTGTTCATTGGTCTGTTTTATCAGCTTTTAGTAATGCAGGTCAAAGGTGCGCATCAGCAAGTAGAATAATATTATGTAAAGGAATTTACGAGAACTTTAAAGAGAAATTTATTAATAAAACAAAAAAATTAAAGCTTGGGATTGATGATGATTGTGATTTAGGGCCTGTTATTAATAAAAAACAATATACCAATATCCTTGAAGCAATTGAAAATAGTAAATTAGAAGGAGGGCATGTTTTGTGTGGGGGCAAAGCTTGTGATGAAAGTAGATTATCCGGTGGGTTTTACATAGAACCAACAGTCATCGAGGGATTAAACAAAGATTCTTTTTTAGACCACAATGAAATTTTTGGTCCGGTAACTTCAATTACAATAGTTGAGGATATTGTTGAGGCTTTAGAAGTTGCAAATAATTCAAATTATGGGCTTACTTCGTCGATTCACACAAAGAGCATTGATCAAGCAATCTGGTTTGCGAAAAATGTAAATTCCGGCGTTGCAAATATTAATTTTGGAACATATGGGAGCGAGCCTCACATGCCATTTGGAGGATTTGGTCTTTCTGGAAATGGGTCTAGAGAACCAGGAACTGAAGCAATTAATGTATACTCAGAGCTAAAAAATATATCCATTCTCTCAATAGAATAAATTCCATTTAAATTTTCCTCTTGCTAAATTATAAATTGCCAAATAAAAGACCAAAAAAATAGATGAATAAAAATAGAAGCTTTGTATCATTGATCAAAAATATGCTTGGCATAATCAGTACTAAAAATAAGTTCAAATATTCATTGTTAATTATTTTTGTATTGCTTACCTCATTAATTGAACTATTGAGTATTGGATCTATTGTTCCGTTTCTAATGGCGCTGGGAGATGCGCCTAAGCTTTATGCAAATCCTGAATTAAGTGACTATTGGGAAATTCTAGGAATAAACAAAGCCTCTGAACTTCCATTTAAACTAGCCATTGGTTTTGGAGTGTTAGCTTTGTTCTCTGGATTTATGAGAATTGCGATGACTTATCTATCTGCTCAAATTAATAGATCTATTATCTTGGAGTTTGGCAAAAACATATATCAATCAGTGATTTTTAAAAAATTTGCAGATCACTCAAAAGAAAATAGCAGTGAAATAGTTGGTATTTTGACTTCAAAAATTTCAATACTTAATTTAGCACTAAACTCAATGAGCAATATGTTTGCAAGTAGTATAATTATTTTATTTGTTGTTACTTTCTTATTTACTCTTGAGCCCGAAATTGTCCTTTCAATAGTAGGAACATTTGGCGTTTTCTATTTTATAATCATAGGTTTTTTTAATTCACAGCTTAGACAAAATGCTCAAATCGCTGCTTACCAAACATCTAATTTAATACAAATCCTTAAAGAGACTTTAGATGGCATAAGAGAAATTATTTTAAATAATTCTCAAAAAAACTTTATTGAGATGTATACCAAAAATGATTTTTTATTAAGGTCAGCTAATGCTAGGTCAACAGTGATTGGCGTATTTCCAAGATTTTTAATCGAATCGATCGGAATATTTGGTATTGCAATGTTTGCCTTATATCTTATTAACCAAGGTGATGGCACGCTAGGTTCAGCCATTCCTACATTAGCCCTTATCGCTATGTCTGTCCAAAGAATTTTACCCCTTGGACAACAGGTCTATAATGGATGGGCGCTAATCAATAGCTCAAGTAATAGTATCTGGGATACGCTTGATGTGATTTCAGTTACTTCAAAATCCGAGCATGAATTCATTAAAAATCTTAAACCATTTAAGTTTATTCAGGAGATTATTTTTAGAGATGTATCTTTTTCTTACAATAAGAATCAAACTTATATGAAAAATATCAATCTAAAAATACCAAAGGGTTCTAAGGTGGGTATTTTTGGATCAACAGGTTCTGGTAAAAGTACATTAACTGATCTATTGATGGGTTTCATAAGCCCTTCAGAAGGTGAAATTTTCATTGATAATACAAAATTGTCAGAATCTAATATGAGAGAGTGGCAGCAGAATATTTCTCATGTACCTCAAAAAATATACATACAAGACTCAGATATAGCCTCAAATATAGCTCTATCTAAGCCAAATCAACCTCCTGATTTAGAGCTCTTAAAACTGGCTGCAACAAAGGCTGAATTAATTGATTATATTAACTCTGAAGTTGGTGGGTTTAATTCTAAGGTTGGTGAAAATGGAGCTTTTCTATCAGGCGGACAAATTCAAAGAATTGGTATTGCCAGAGCGCTGTATAAAAATGCAGAAATCATTGTTTTTGATGAGCCTACTAGCGCCCTTGATAATGAAACAGAAAATAGAATTTTGAATACTTTATATTCTCTTTCTAGTGAATATACAATATTTATTATTTCCCATAATCGTAAAGCAATTGAAGGATGTGATATCTTAATCAAATTAAATGATGGTAATCTAGAAATTCAATAATAAAATTTTATAACTTGGTTAAATAAATGCTAAAAATTAAAGATGTACAGATTTTTCATGTTGATGCAGGTTGGCGTCCCTGGTCATTCATTAAGATCACTACAAATAATGATTTAGTTGGCTGGAGTGAATGTACTGATTCGCATGGATCTCCCCTTGGAATTCAAGGAGTAATACAAGATTTAAAATCCTTATTAATAGATCAAAACCCTTATGATATAAATCAACTTTTGTGGAGGATGCATTCTAGAACGAGGCAAAGTCCTGGTTCAATAATTCATAAAGCAATTGGCGGTATAGAAAATGCATTATGGGATATTAAGGCTAAAGCACTGAATGTTCCAGTTTACGATTTATTTGGTGGAAAAGTAAGAAATGAGATTCCGTTATATTGGTCTCATTGTGCAACGACTAGGGTCAGAGCAGCTGATATTACTCAAACACCAAAAATAGAAAACCTTGAAGATCTTAAAACTTTTGGAAATGAAGTAAAAAAATCTGGCTTCGGTGCCGTAAAATCAAACTTAGTTTTTTTTGATGCTGATCCATACGTATACATGCCAGGTTTCTTTAAAAGTGATGGCGGGCCTGGTTTAAATCCCGATTCTGGTACTCTTAATTCTATTGATATTTGGGTCAAAAACTTAAGAGAGTCCCTCGGGGATGAGATAGATATTGCTATAGACTTAAATTTTAATTTTAAAACAGAAGGCTACATTAAAATTGGAAAAATCTTAGAAAAGTATAATCTTATGTGGTTAGAAATAGATACCTTTGATCCAAAAGCGCTGAGACACATTAGAAATTCTATAAATATTCCAGTTACCTCTTGTGAAAATTTATATGGATTAAGGCAATTTAAAAATTTTTTTGAAAATCATTCCATGGATACTGCCTCAATAGATGTTATTTGGAATGGATTTAGCGAATCTAAAAAAATTGCCGATGTTGCAGATTCATATGAAATTAATATTTGTCCCCATAATTATAATGGGCATTTATCGACGTTCATTAGTATGCAATTATGTGCAATTACTCCAAATCTTCGATTAGCTGAAATAGATGTAGATGATGTACCCTGGAGGGATGATCTGTTTACCAATACGCCAGAAATTATTGATGGAAAAATGATTCTTTCAAATGCTCCTGGCTGGGGATCAGACATCAATGAGAAGATTTTAAAAAAATATATTTGGAATAAATAGTTTCAATGCGTATTGGTATTCTTGGCATTGGAGCTATTGGTGGATTTTTAGCTTCAGTTTTAGATAGCTCTGACCATGAAATCATTTGCATCTGCAGACACGAAACCTGTGCAAAGATCCAGAAGAGTGGCCTTAGCCTGAAAAGTAAAAGCTTTTTAAGTAGAAATTTTTCTCCAAATATTACATATCAACTAGATAAAGATATTGATATTTTATTAATTGCTACTAAGTATCAATATCTTAATGATGCCATTAATCTTATTAGTCTAAAACACACGCATAATACCCTTGTCATTCCGCTATTAAATGGCATAGGATTTCATGATTCTTTGACTGCTCATTTTGGTAATCAAGTTGGATTAGGCACAATAGGGTCAATTGAAGTAGAAAAAAATGATTGCACCATATTGCATAAATCCTCCTCTATGGTTCCAAAGATTGAATTAGCCGTTGATAAAGATGCATTGAAAAATCAATTACTTGAATTAGCAGATATATTTAGAGATTCTGGGCTAGAAGTTGAAGTTTTAAACTCTCAATCTCAAGTTGTATGGAGTAAGTTACTTAGACTAAATGCAATAGCGTCTTTTACTGCAGCTTATCAAAAAACAATAGGTGAAATTAGGCAAGATCCCGAAAATTGGAAAGAAATGAACGATTTTATAAAAGAGTCATTATTGGTTGCCGCAAAAGATGGTTATTACGGCGATTTAAAGCAGATTATTAAAAGTATTGAAGGCCTGCCATCTGATCTCATGACCTCATTGCAGAAGGATGTAATGGCAAGAAAGGAATCAGAATTGGACGCTATCACAGGCGGAGTAATTAAAAAAGGAATTAAAAATAATATTGATCTACCAATACATCATCTGATTTATAATAAAATTAAATCACAATTAAATAGAGCTTGATGATTATGAATAGCAGCCACCCAGATAATATACAAATTAGTACAATGGGAATTATAGGTATTCGATCTGGATCTAAAGGGGTCAAGGACAAGAATATTAAGATGCTTAATGGTAAGCCACTTGTAGGATGGATAATAGAAAAAGCTTTAAAATCTAAATATATTAATAGATTGATTATCTCAACCGACTCTGAGAATTATAAAAAAATTGCTGAAGATTTTGGTGCTGAGGTTCCATGCTTGAGGCCACACGACTATGCAGATGATAACTCTCCAGAAATAGATTATGTAACCCATATGCTTGCATATTTAAAAGAGGTGGAAAATTATGAGCCTGATATCGTTGTGAGAATGATGGCAACTGTTCCTTTACAAACAACAGATGATATTGATCAATGTATCTCAAAATTAATTCAATCTAGTGATCTTGATTCGGTTGTGGTAATTGCGGAAGCGAGGCAACATCCTCTAAAGGCATTAAAAATTATTAAAGATAAAAAAAATAATGAAAGGCTGGTAACTTATTTTTCTGATTCAGGAAGAGAGGTTACACCAATTGCAAGACAGAATTATGACAAAGCATATTATCGATCTAATGTCATAGCCTGCAAAAAGTCTGTCATCGATAAGACGAAGAGCTTAACTGGAGATAATGTATCTTATTATATCATTCCTCAAGAAAGGGCCATTGACATAGACAATCCGATAGATTTTCAAATTGTAGAAAATCTTGTTGAGAAATAATCATCGTAAACATTAAAGGGAATTAATCATGGGAGATTTAATAGGACAAGCTGTAACCGGGAATTTATATTATGTAGATATTTCTAATTTCAAAAAACTCTTAAAATCAAATTTATCTGCTTTGCAAATAACAAGGCTGTTTTCTGCTTTTTGCAGGATTAATATACTTTACATGATTTCAAAAGCGGGATCTGGTCATATTGGTAGTAGTTTTAGTAGCATCGATATCATGTCTTGGTTGATGCTAAATGAGATGCGATCTTTAGAAAAATCTCAAGGCCAGCACTTCGATATTTTCTTTTCATCCAAAGGTCATGATGCTCCTGCACTTTACAATGTTCTTTTGGGTATGGAAAAATTAGAATTTGATTATTTACACTCACTTAGAAGATTAAATGGTTTGCCTGGACATCCAGATATCTCAATACCAAATATAATTACAAATACAGGCTCATTAGGGATGGGTGTTTCAAAAGCAAAAGGAATGATTTTTGCAAATCGGAAAAATAATAGAGATAGTAATGTCTTTGTGCTGACTGGAGATGGGGAACTTCAGGAAGGCCAGTTTTGGGAGTCTTTAGTTTCAGCAAAGAATAATAAATTAAGTGAGCTAATAGTTATTATTGATCATAATAAACTGCAGTCTGATACATTGGTATCTAAAGTAAGTGATCTGGGCGATCTTGAGGCAAAGTTTAATTCATTTGGTTGGCATGTTGATCGATGCGATGGCCATGATTTTGACGCTTTCTCTAATGCATTAGATAAGGCTAAGAAAACTAAAGGTAAGCCAAAAGTTATTATTGCAGATACAATCAAAGGAAAAGGTATTTCATTTATGGAGCATACATCTATTGATTCAGATGTGGAATTATATAAATTTCATAGCGGTGCCCCCTCTAACAAACTTTACTTGGATGGGGTTAATGAATTAATACAATCAACCAATAGGATCTTAGATGAGTATGGAATGACAAGGCTTGAACTAGAGGTTATTTCAGAGGATGCTCAATCTCAAATTTTAAACCAACAAAAGCTTATACCTGCATATTCAAAGGCTTTAACTCAGCATGCCTCAAAGAATGAAAAAATTATAGCTTTAGATGCAGATTTAATTTTGGATACCGGATTAATACCATTTAGTGAGGAGTTTTCTGATCGATTTATAGAATGCGGCATAGCAGAGCAAGATATGGTTTCTCAAGCTGGAGGCTTAGCTTTATTAGGAGCGCTTCCAATTGTTCACTCTTTTGCATGTTTTTTATCAACAAGACCAAATGAACAAATTTACAATAATGCAACTGAAAAAACTAAAATTATATATGTAGGTTCACTCGCTGGCTTGATTCCGGGAGGCCCCGGACATTCTCATCAAGCTGTAAGAGATATAGCTTCACTTTCAGGCATACCTAATTTATTTCTTTTGGAACCATCTTGTGAGTCAGAAGTTAAATTACTTCTTGACTGGTGTATAGATGAAAATAAACACAGTTCATATTTTAGATTGGTGAGCGTACCTGTAAGCATTGAATATAAGTTACCCAAAGAATATAAACCAGTCCTTGGAAGGGGAGTCTCTATTCATGATGGAACAGAAATTGTGATAATTGCCTATGGTCCCTTAATGCTTTCATTGGCATATAACTTTGCATTAAATATTAAAGCTAAATTTAACCTTAGCATAAAGGTTGTTAATTTACCCTGGCTTAATCACATAGATCATGAATGGCTTTCACATGAGGTTAAAGACTGTAAATTATTAATATCAATTGACAACCATTATTGTGAAGGTGGACAGGGAATGAGAATAGCTGAAGCTCTTTCTAAATTTAAAAGTGATTCTATTGAATTCAAGCACTTGGGTGTTGAAGGTATTCCAGTATGCGGAACAACAGAAGAGGTTATGAATGCTCATGATTTTAATGAAGATAAACTTTATCAATTTATAGAGAACAAAATTCCTCAAACCACCAAAGGGTAGAGGTAACTGTGGTCTATAAGAGAAATAAAACTATTTTAATTGTCCTTTCAAGCAAGACTTACTATAGAAACTATATTACAACTGATGCTTTTAAGATCTTAAGAAAAAACTGCAATTTAAATTTTTTACTTTCTAGTGAAATTACTAAATTTAAAGAGCTATCATCTGAAAAAGTATTCTTTTTTGATCCTGATCCAAAATCCGATGCCCAACACTTGAGAATTTTCAACCTACTTATGTGGCGCAATAGAGACAAATCGCTTTCATTTAAGTTTAGAATTAAAAGATTTCATCAATTAAAATTATATTTTCCAGCCAAAACGCATTTATTAACAAAAATTATAAAAATAGTTTGGAGACTCATCCAATGGGCTCTTATAAGATTTGAAGCATACATTATAGTAAGCTCGCCGTTTTTTTCATCATATCTTAAATTATTTACTATGAATTTAAGGCCTCATCCAGCTCTTGTAAATGTTTTGGAGGAAGTAGCTCCCGATCTTGTTATCTATCCTTCGTCTGCATATGAAGCAATTGGTAATGATGTTATTACTGAATGTAAGATTAGGAATATTGATTCACTATTTTTAATTGATAATTGGGATAATCTCTCAAGCAAATCTGTCCTTTGGCAAAAACCATCTTATATTTCTGTCTGGGGTGAGCAAAGTAAAATGCATGCAATTAATATTCAAGGAATGAACGAAAGACAAATTTTTAAACTTGGTACTCCTCGTTTCGATTCATATTTTAAGCTTAGAGATACGAAGCTAGAATCTCCATATCCTTATAAATATATTTTATTTGTTGGAACAACATTACCCTTTAATGAGGCTCAAGCATTAGTTGCTATGGATAAAGCAATTGATAAGAATCAAGCCCTATTTTCTAATACAAAAATAATTTATCGGCCTCATCCATGGCGACAAGGTAAAGATTCTATCTCTGGATTTCCTCTCAAGCATGTAATAGTCGATCAGCAATTAAAGGCCGCCTACTTTAGTGGAGACTTTACTGAAAATATTCAACCTGAGATTTCCTATTATCCAAAACTATTACAAAATGCAGAATTTGTAACCGGAGGTTTAACTTCTATGGTGATTGAAGCAACCATTTTTAGAAAACCATTTGTAGCATTGGTTCATGAAGACGATAGCCTAGTTACCACCCCCAAAAATATTTATAATAACTACACTCATTTCCAAGATATAAATAAAATGAATAATATAATTTTCTGCAATTGTTTAAAGGAAGTGAATAAAAGCTTTGATGCTGCAAATAAACAAAAATTGATTAGAATGAATAAAGAAATTGATGAGAATAGAATGTTTTTTTATCACAATAATGAGCATGATTATGCGCAAAACCTGAATGATATCTGTAATAAAATTTTCAGTGTAAGCTCATAAAATGAAAACAAATCATCTAATTACTCTTTGCATTCCGACGTTTAATCGTGCAAGTTTGGTAACAGATCTGATTAAGAGCTTGATTGACTCAAAAGTAAATGATATTGCTAACATTTTAATCTTAGATGATGGATCAACAGACAATACCCTTGAAAAAATTCAAGGTTTTGAATCACATAATAATATACAAGTTATAGCAAATCCTACAAATTTGGGCGTGGCAAAAACTTTTATAAGATGCTTTGACGAATGCAATACTGAGTATTTAATTATGATGACAGATGATGATCTTTTTTTGAAAGATGGTCTCATACAAACACTTGAAGATATAAAACTACATAATCCAGATTTTATTGCTACTACTTTCAAAACTACACAAAATTACAAAAGCAGAAATTATAAAAAAATATCCCTGCTTGGCTTTCTAGATATTTGGGTTGCAGCCAAACATTCCCCAGGGTTAGTGTATAAAACCTCTGCAATGAATTGTGCAAAAGATATATTGCTTGATAACTTAAATAGAAAAAACCTTGCAGCATATTTTTTTCCACAAATCATTTTATTAACACTAATGAAAGCAAATAACCTGAAACTCATTTGTTCTCCCAGCATAATTGCTGTTAAAGATTACACAAAATCGCAAAGCTCCCAATTAGTTGATGAATTAGGAGCCTCTTATTTATCTCTTTCTAATGTAATAAAAAGGCATCTTTCATTTACGGAATTCTATAAATCATTGATAGACAATCAATTATTTAAAAGACATCAACAAGACTTAAAAAAATTACTAAGAGTTCATAAACGATCCCTATATCAAAATATTGAAGCTGGAATTTCTTTAGAGGATCCTTCGCTCATATCTGAATTTAGAAGAGGTAGTTTAATTAGGTTCTTTAGGATAAGAAAGTTTCTTAGAAAGCATGGAATTTTAAAATAATTCCATTTAGCTTTACTTTTAAAGCTTGATCGATGTGCTTTAGTTTCTGAATCCTAGAACTTCCCTTTTTACCTTACTCAAGAGCGCTCGAGTATTGATTATTTTTTTTCGAATAAAATTTTCTTCAGGTTTTTCGTAAAACTCAAACGGAAGCAGGCCAACTAAGTTGACGAAAGTTCTTACCTGATTAGTCTTCTCTCTCGGAGTTACTCCATGAAGCGCATTGATAGAATTTGGAAATAAAACCAAAACATTAAAGTCATATTTGATCTCTTGAAAAAAATTGACATGTTTTTCAGCAACACCTTCTTGATAGAACTTTAACTTCTCTTTATTTCCATAATTTTCTTTCCATGAATATAGCCGAAGGTCACCACCTATAGAATTGTCATCAGGACTTCGAAGATAAAAAAGACCAGAAAAAAGCTTATTTGAATTATCTACATGTATCTTTCTTACTGAATTAGATTTTTTAACAGGACTATTAATTGAAATTTGCGCATCCATCAAAATATCGCAGTCACTATAGGAGTCAATCTTTCTTCTTCCCGTATTTATATTTTTACGATTTAAAAAATTTAGTAACTTTTTTGACTCTGGAAAATGTCCCTCAAAGATATTCAATATTTGGAGCAAAAAGTGGTCTGAGCTATGAAAATATATAAAGTCTCTCCATTCGTCTTTTATTTCAGTATCTGCGTCTAAATCACATACAGAAAAATCCTGCCTAACATTGTTAGTATCTAGTTGAAATTTGTTTAATGGAAAATCAGATTTAAGAATTTTAGCAAAGGAATCGGGCAGGGCGTTTTTAATAACTACATGTGGGAATGGCTCTAAGATTACATCACTTGATGTGATATTCCTGAGCAATGAAAATTCATAGGATTGAAAATCTTTCATTTTATATTAACCCCTCTAGTTTATCATTCAGAGGTAATTCTATATCATGTTCGGAAATTATAACTTTATTTTTTCCAGTGATTTTTTGAATATATCTTGTCCCATTGAATCCAGTGTAGTTTTCGAATGAGAAATCCTCATTTAATAAATATTGCAGTATCGTATTAGCGGATTTAGTATAAAAGCCATGAGCATAGTTTTCGGGAATTAGAAGAACATCACCACAATTTAAGTCAAAGCTTTTTATATTTTGCTTTGTAAGATTTTCAGCTGGGAAAACTATATCTAATATTTGTCCTTTATGGACTATCAAGATCTTTGCTTGTTGAAATGGAGCTCTTTGATAATGGAATCCCCTGAAAGTATTTGCATTTTCAGTGAATGACATTAATTGAAATTTAAGAATAAAATCTGATAAATCTTCAATCTCAAATAGCCTCTCAAAAATTATTGGATTTAGCAGACCCCGCTCATCTTGATAGCTTTTAAAAAAGTTCTTAAGGAGTTTAGGCTCTTTTAAGTTCATTGATCCTTTCTATTATTTTTTGTTCAATTGGTATCTCATCTTTCTTGTTTAAAATATTTGGAGGCATTGTTATAGATCCTGGAGAATTATTTGCTCCTAACCCTTCTCTAACAATTTCTACCTCAGAATTAAGCAGTCTTCCAATCATTAAAGCTAATTCATTTAGATTCATTGTATTGGAACTAAAAATCGAATAATTACCAGATTTTAACTCAAGTGATTTCATAATAGACAAAGATATATCCTCAGCACATGTTAAATTAATCTCCACGTCATTTTCTGGGATGATAATTTTTTCTTTTCTTAGGGCTTTTTTAATAAATACATCTGTTACTTTGTTTCGAGTATCACCACTACCAAATGTATCAAATAGATAAATATTTCTTAACCTGCATTCATTTTTTTCAAGAAATATTTTTGTTATTTCCTTGCTTAATGAGTATGCATTCTGCATGGATTGATCCAAAAGTTGCATGTAGCTACAAATATTAGTAATTTCAAGATCTTTATTGGATAGATAATTTTCAAAAATATCGACAAGAAAATATACATTTGATTCAATTAAACTTCTAAAGTCATTAAGTGACCTTGTGTTTGACTGATACTTGGCTGCAAGATGAATAATATTTCTAGCAGGATTCTTATTGATTAACTTCATTGAAAGTTTATAAGCGTCTCTTGAATCATGTTGATAAATTGTCGCCTGCTCATTTTTTTCAAAGTTAAGGACGCGATCATATTTTTGCAGTAGGAGGGGAAGTAAGTGTGATCCTATAAATCCTGAAATGCCTGTTGTGTAAATAACTTTATCCAATATATGACTCAGCTTCAAAAATCTTTTCTATCATATAGTTAATTTTTTTATCATTCATACGGTTATGGCATCCCAATAAGATTCCATTTTCCATAATCTCATCAGCTACATCAAAAGATCCATGGGAATCCCACTCAAATTTTTTGGAAACAGGTTGACGGAGAATGTTGCCCGTGAAGATAGTTCGAGTCTGGATCCCAGATTGCTCAAGAAAAATTTGAAATTTTTTTCGTTTACCCTTTAATTTATTAGTTAGCAGCATTGGAAAGGCCAGCCATCCTGTATAAACATTTTCATAAGATTGGAATGTTTGGAAGTTAGGAGAGCTTAAAATTTTAGATTCAATCGATTTAAAGTTATTCCATCTATTTTGCACATTATCTTTTAAGTTGTTTAATTGCATTAAGGCAAAGGCTGCAGAAATCTCAGAAGGGAGGAAGTTATATCCTAAATCATCAAATACATACTTATCGTCATAGTCAAAGCCATCAATTTTACAATCAAATCTCCTATTATAGTCTTCAGTTTCACCATATTTTGAAGATCTTCTACCCCAGCCCCTTAATGACTGCGCAGTTTCAAAATATTTTTTATCATTGAATGTAACCATACCTCCAAATCCTGCACCAGTTACTACATGAGAAGCATAGAAGCTTGTGGTAGTAACATCTGCCCAGTTAGATAGATTTGAACTATATTCATACCCAATTGTGTCTGCAGAGTCTTCAATAAGCATTAATTGATTTTCTTTAGAAAATTCTTGGAGTTCATCCCAATTTGCAATATTTCCAATTAAATTGGGAACACAAATCGCAGACACATTATCAAGATTGATTGATTTTAATATCTTGGTATCAATTTGAAGAGTATCTCTTTCTACATCTATAAATAGAGGTACCAAATTGCTCTGGACTATAGGTGCAACAGTAGTAGAGAAAGTTAATGCTGGAGTAATTACTTTAGAGCCCTCTTTTAAGGATAAACTTTTTATTGCTAGTAAATTTGCTGAAGATCCACTATTCGTCATTAATCCAAATTTTTTTTTGAAAAGTTTAGCGACTTTTTTTTCTAGTTTTTTAACATTCTTTCCTGCCATCAGCTCTAAACGACTATCCTTAAGGACTTTAATAGCTGCATCGATCTCTGAAGAACCGTAGTTAGCTTCAGCATAGTATACTTTCATTTTTTGTTTATTAAGGTCAGACATGATTAAACTAATAAGTTATGTTTAGGAGTTTATTTAGGTATTGGCCATACTTTGTATTGCCATAATAATGAAGGTTTTTCTCAATGGCTTTGGCATTGATCCATTTATTTTGAAGTGCAATTTCTTCAAGACAAGCTATTTTAAAACCCTGACTGTTTTCGATGGTTTGAACAAAATGACTTGCTTCAAGCAAAGAGTCATGAGTGCCAGTATCTAACCATGTAAAACCTCGCCCTAACATTGTAACTTCAAGTTTTTTTTCCTCAAGATACCTTGTGTTAATATCAGAAATTTCAAGCTCACCTCTGGGAGAGGGTGAAATTGACTTAGAAATCTCAATAACTTCCGAGTCATAAAAATACAGTCCAGTAATTGCTATATTTGACTTTGGAGATTTAGGCTTCTCCTCTATTTTTACAGGCTTTAAATTTTTATTGATTTCCACTACCCCATATCTTGTTGGATCCATAACTTTGTAGCCAAAAATAGTTGCCCCATCTTTTTTTTCAACAGCATCTCGCAAAAGACCGGTAAAATTTTGACCGTAAAAAATATTATCCCCTAAGATTAAAGCTGTTCTTGAATCCTTGCTAACAAAATCTTCTCCTAGAATAAAAGCTTCGGCCAGACCATTTGGATTCTCTTGAATACAGTATGAAAAATTTATACCAAAACGAGAACCATCCCCAAGTAAATTTTGAAAAGTAAGGCTATCTTCTGACTTACAAATAATTAATATATCCCTGATTCCAGCCAACATAAGTACGGAGATTGGGTAATAGATCATTGGTTTGTCATAAATAGGCAAGAGTTGCTTTGGAAGAAAAGACGTCATAGGAAGCAGTCGCGTTCCATGTCCTCCAGCAAGAATAATGCCCTTTATACTAGACACTACCTAGTCCTTGTCTTTCAAGTTTGTAATCTTCCCTAAGGATTTTCGTCCACCAATCCTGATTATCTATATACCACTCAATGGTCTTTAAAATTCCTGAGTGAAACTTTTCTTTTGGAGTCCATCCAGTATCAGCTATAATTTTTTTAGAATCTAGGGCATATCTTTTATCGTGCCCAGGCCTATCCTCAACAAATGTAATTAATCCCTTGAAAGAAGACATTTTTTTAGGTTTAAGATCCACTAAATTATCTAAATGTGTGCAGATGCATTTTACAACATCAATATTAAGTTGTTCTTCAGAACTACCAATATTATATGAAGTATTTATATTTTCATTACCTATTAATTTGATTAATGCGTTTACGTGATCTTGAACATATAACCATTCTCTTTTTTGCATACCATCACCGTATACAGGTATCTTTGCACCTTGAAGAGCGCTAATAATTGTATGAGGTATTAATTTTTCTGGAAACTGATAGGGACCATAATTATTAGAGCAATGGGTAATAATATAAGGTATTTCATATGTTTTGCCCCAACTTCTTATTAAATGGTCAGCAGATGCCTTTGATGCTGCATAAGGAGAACTTGGACAATATTTCACATTTTCTGAACATGCATCTTCCTTAAAATCCAGATCGCCAAAAACTTCATCTGTTGATATATGATGGAACTTAAAAAAAAAATTAGATTTGGATATGTTGTTTTTATATAGTTCTCTTGATGCCTCCAAAAGATTAAATGTCCCAATAATATTTGTATTTAAAAATTCTCTAGGGCTGTCTATTGACCTATCTACATGACTTTCTGCAGCAAAATTAAATATAATATTTGGCCTATATTTTTGAATAATTTTGTTAATCTTTTGGAAATCATTTATGTCGCAATTTTCAAATACATAATTTTCATATGCTTCTATATTCTGCAGCGAAATAAGATTCCCAGAATATGCTAACTTATCTACATTAACAATTGTATTATTGGAGTCTTTAATAAGCTCCTTTATCAAAGTGCTGCCTATAAACCCTGCACCACCTGTAATCAAAAATATCACAATGATCTCGATTAAATATATTTATAGTTTATTATAGACTCAGATTAAAAGGATATATCGCAAATGAAAAAATTTATAATTAATTTGTTAATTTAAATTATTCACTTTTATGAATATTGCAATTATAGGTACTGGATATGTTGGACTAGTTACGGGAGCTTGTTTGGCTGATCTTGGGAACAATGTTGTATGCATTGATTCTAATATAAAAAAAATCAATAAAATTAAAAAATCAATAATGCCCTTTTATGAACCAGGGCTGAAGGAAATTATTGCTAGAAATCTTGAAAATTCTCGCCTATCTTTTGCGTCTAGATATAGCAATACTTCTTCATCTGAGCTTATTTTTCTTTGTTTAGATACACCAACAGGTAGAAGTGGCAAAGTAAATCTAGGAAATCTATATAAAGCTTTAGGCTCTCTAAGCAAGAATCTTAATCATTCAACAACCATAGTAATGAAATCTACCGTGCCTCTGGGAACAAACAGAAGGGTCATTCACAAACTAAAGAAAGCTTTAGTGAAACATAAAAAAGATATTGAGGTTTTAATTTGTTCTAACCCTGAATTTTTGAAGGAGGGAAGCGCTATAAATGATTTTTTAAGACCTGAAAGAATTGTTATCGGCGCAGATTCTTCAAAAACATTTAAATTAATGCGTCGATTATATAAGCCTCTTAATCGTAAAACTAATAAGATCATTGAAATGACAATAGAATCGGCAGAGCTAACTAAATATGCATCAAATGCATTTCTTGCAACTAAAATTAGTTTTATTAATCAGATTGCAAAAATAGCCGAAGTATCAAATGCTAACATTCACGAAATAAGAAAAGGAATGGGATCAGACTCTAGGATTGGCAAGGATTTTCTCTATGCTGGCTTAGGTTATGGTGGGTCATGCTTTCCAAAAGACATTAAGGCACTAATTGAAACTGAAAAAAAACTAAATATAGATTCCACATTTTTTAAAGAAGTTAATAAGATCAATGATTCAATGGTCAAAAATCTTGAAGAAAAAATAAAAAAGTTTTATGCAGATTCTTCATTAAGAACCAAAACAATAATGATTTGGGGTATCTCATTTAAACCAAATACTGATGATGTGAGGGATTCAGTTGCAATAAAATTTGCTAAATCCATTTCAAAAAAATTTAAAAGAATTTATATGTATGATCCAATGGTTCAAAGTTTGCCAGAGGCATTGGCTGAAACTAGCAATATTCATATTTTAAAAAATCAATATACAAATATTCAAGAATGTGATGCATTAGTAATTTGTACAGAGTGGAAGGAATTCTGGGATCCAGATATAAAAACTATTTCAGCTCTTAAAGATAGTGTAATTTTTGACGGAAGAAATATCCTTGATGCCATGAATATAGAAAGTAATGGTATTAAATATTATGGAATTGGAGTAGGGCGAAGTCTTAATAATTGATAAACATATGGAACCCTCTTTGGCACCTATTTCAATCATTATCCCTACATTTAATGATGCGCATTTTCTTAAAAACTGCATAGATTCGATCAATCAACAATCTAAATTACCTCTTGAAGTAATAGTTGTAGATGATGGTTCTAACAATGAGAATGCACGAGCAGTTGTTGATTTACCTTCATTCAAAGACCTCAATTTAAAGTTCATAAAAATTAAAAATAGCGGACCATCAACCGCAAGGAATGCAGGGCATGAAATTTCAAAAGCTGAATTTATTTTATTTTTAGATGCAGATGATTTATTGCCCTCAAATGCCTTGGATTTATACTCTCAGATATTGCAAGAGCTTGATGAGGAATTCTTTGGAGTTTGTGGCCAAATGGAAAATTTTGGAAGGGTTTTTAATCCTAAACATCCATTTATTTCTGAAAATAATGTGGACATTACTCAATTAGGAAGAAAAGGAGGTCTGCAAGGCCAAATTTCATGCTTTGTTTTAAGATCAAAATATTTTCAATTAGTAAAAAAATTTAATCAAAAATTAACTCATTATGAAGATTTTGAATTGTTATTGAAATTATTTTCTAAATGGAAGTTAAAAACAATTAATAGCATTGTTTTGCGGAAAAGATTCCATGCTCAATCATTAAGCAACAAAAACTATCAAAATTCTTTTATTGGTGGCAAAAAATTTCTCCATTTGGCAAGGGCTAAATCATTGCTTCCAGAGATTGAAATATCCAAAAGAGAAAAAGAAAATTTTTTAACATATGGGAAGCAATTATTCCTCCATGCTCGTTTTATTTCATCATTGAAAGTTTTTAGAGATTGTTTTAATTCATTTCATCCAGAAGGGCTGAAAGAGCAAATTGTTGCAAAATTTTCAAGGTATTTTTAAAAATTTTGATCATATTTTTTCTCAAAAAGTAATTTTAATCACCTCTTTTATAATTTCACTTTATAATGCAAAGGAACAAGTAATACATATGAGCATTCTTAACTTTCAATCAACCAAAATCGCAGTTATTGGTATGGGGTATGTTGGGCTTCCACTAGCAGTTGCTCTTGGAGAAAAATGGCGAACAGTTGGATTTGATATTAATGGAAGACGCATTAAAGACCTGAACTCAAATATTGACTCTACTGGCGAAGTCTCTGAATTGGACTTTAATAATTCCAAGCTAGTTCAATTTACTGATGATGCTAAAGATATATTGGATTCAAACATATACATAGTTACCGTACCTACTCCCATCACTAAAAATAACTTACCAAATTTAAATGCTATAAAAAGCGCAACAAAATTAATTTCTTCAATTATTTCAGATGGAGATGTAGTTATCTATGAATCTACTGTTTATCCTGGTTTGACAGAAGAAATCTGCATCCCAATTCTAGAAAAAGAAAACTTTAAATTAAATAAGAATTTTTTTTGTGGATATAGTCCTGAAAGAATTAATCCGGGCGATAAAACCCATAAGTTGAAGGATATAGTGAAAGTTGTATCTGGTTCAAATGAATATGCTTTGGATTTAATTGATAGACTTTATTCTTCAATAATTGATGCAGGCGTTTATAGAGCTCAAAGCATCAAAGTTGCTGAAGCAGCTAAAGTCATTGAAAATACACAAAGAGACTTAAATATTGCATTAATTAATGAGCTATCAATAATTTTTAATAAATTAGATATAGATACTCAATCAGTTCTAGATGCTGCAAGCACCAAGTGGAATTTCAACAGATTTAATCCAGGTCTTGTCGGCGGGCATTGTATCGGTGTTGATCCATACTACTTAACCTATAAATCAAAGAAAGCTGGATACACGCCCAAAATTATTCTTGGAGGCAGAAAATTAAATAATGAAATGCCAGCTTACGTTGCAGATCAATTAATAGAAAGTCTGGTTGAACAAAAAAAAGATCCGAGACATTGTAAAGTTCTGATTATGGGGTTTACTTTTAAGGAAAATTGTCCGGATATAAGAAATACAAAAGTAATAAACTTGCATGAAGAACTTTTAAAAAGGAAGCTCGGTGTTGATATTTTTGATCCTAATGTAAATATATCTGAGGCAAAAAACCAGTATGGAATAAGTCTCATTGCTGAACCACAAAAAAATTGCTATCACGGAGTCATTCTTGCGGTACCTCATGATGACTTTATAAATCAAGGGCCTGGATACTCTCAATCATTTTGCAGGAATGATGGAATCTTCTTTGATCTAAAGGGTAGATTTAAAATAGAGGAGAGCGATTTTAGATTATGAATAGCTCCGCAACATTTGAGCAAGCTACAACTCTACTGAATCATGCACCAAAAGTTTGGGTTATAACTGGGGTTGCAGGTTTTATCGGCAGTAATCTTTTGGAGTATCTTCTTACCAATAATCAATATGTTATTGGTATTGATAATTTTTCTACTGGACATCAAGAAAATTTAGATGATGTCCAAAAAAAAACCTCATCAGCTCAATGGAAAAATTTTGTTTTTAATGCTGGTGACATCAGAGAATTAGATGATTGCATGCAAGCTTTTCAATCTGTAAGTAGATTAAATAAAAAGGGTATCGATTTTGTTCTCCATCAAGCTGCTATTGGATCAGTGCCGAGAAGTATTGAAGACCCAATATTTTCACATTCTAATAACATCTCCGGATTTCTAAATTTTTTATATTGTGCAAAAGAACATAGCGTAAAAAAATTTATATATGCTACCAGCAGTTCAGTTTACGGAGATGAAGAGACACTTCCTAAGATAGAGCATAAATTAGGAAATTTACTCTCACCATATGCCTTGACGAAACTATCAAATGAACTATACGCAAAAGTCTTTGGTCTAAATTATGGAATTAATACTATAGGATTAAGATACTTTAATGTTTTTGGGCCGCGTCAAGACCCTAATGGAGCCTATGCAGCAGTTATACCAAAATGGATTAATCAATTCATAAATAATGAAACTGTAAAAATATATGGAGATGGGGAAACTACACGAGATTTTTGTTTCATTGAAAACGTCGTTGAGGCAAATATTCTTGCTGCTCTGTCTGAGAAGGAAGAATCTAGAGATCAAGTATTTAATATAGCAGTTGGATCTCAAATCACTTTGTCTGAACTTGCATTATTAATAAAAGATAAATTACAAAAATTAGATATTCGATCTAATTTTCATATTGAGTATTCTGATTTTAGAAAAGGAGATATTAGACATTCGTTAGCAAATATTAATAAAGCAAATAAAATTTTAGAATATTCTCCATCCTATAATGTTTCTTCTGGTTTAAGCAAATCAATGCATTGGTATCTTAACAAGAATAATGTTCAATAATAAATTTTGATTAGATGAAGCTTCTAATGATAATAAATAGCTTAGAAGTAGGTGGTGCTGAAACAAGCTTAGAATCACTATGCATGCCTCTAAGCAATTCGTTTAAAATTGAGATCATAACGCTTTCGGGGGCTGGAGAAATATCTCAAAGGTTAAGAGATAAAAATTTTAGAGTTCATGAGCTTGAATTTAGTAAAAGTTTTTTACCATTAAAAGAATGTTTTAAATTATTTAAGCTTATAAAATCAATCAATCCAGATATAGTTCATACATGGATGTATCATTCAAATTTCTTTGGCGGAATAATTGCTAAACTCTTAAGAATAAGAAAAATTATTTGGTCTGTGCATGCATTTAATATTAGTCCTGGAATGTTGAAGCCTGGTACAAGACTCTTAATAAAACTTCTTGGCTATCTCTCTCATATCATTCCTCATCATGTAATTTGTTGCTCTCAAGAGTCATTAAAAGTTCATGAAAAACTTTACTATAGTAAGAAGAAGATGCTTTTTATTCCAAATGGGGTAAATACAGAAAAATTTAAATATTCCCAAATCTTTCGTGATGAAATTAGATCAGAGCTCAATATGGATGAAAAAAAAATATATGTAGGGTGTATAGGAAGATATGATATTCAAAAAAATCAAATTGGATTTCTAAAAATTGCATCTAAGATTCTTCAATCCAATAAAAACTATCATTTTATTCTTGTTGGTCGAGGCAATGATTTAAAAAATAGCGAATTGCTAAAAGCAATTAATGAATTAAAACTTGAGAAAGACATCACATTGCTAGGCGAGAGGTCTGATATTGTGAAAATTTTATCTGCTCTTGATATATTTGCTCTACCATCAAAAGGAGAAGCTTTTCCTGTTTCACTATGTGAAGCAATGGCATGTCAATTACTGTGTGCTACAACAAGTGTTGGTGATATTAATTTAATTCTTGGTGGGGTAATTAAAACTATAGACCTTGATAAGTTTGAATTACTTTCTGATCTCATTATTGAGCTTGGAGAAATGAATACTTATGAGCGTAATAAGAAAGGTAAAGCAATGAGAGCTCGAGTGCTTGAGAATTTTTCAATAAGTACTATTGCTAATGCTCACAAAGAAATTTATGAGAATGCATAATAATTCTGTGCTAAATGAGGTATCTGTTTTCATATGTGTGGAATAGCAGGCTTCTATAGCAATGACTCAAAATATTCTAATGAGATTTTATCTGTAGCAAGAAAAATGGGGGATGCAATTTCTCACAGAGGCCCAGATAATTTTGATTTTTGGACAGATAACTCAAGCCCATTAACCTTATTGCATAGAAGGCTTGCAATATTAGACCTTTCTGAAGCTGGAAATCAGCCCATGCACTCTCCTTCAAATAGATATGTTATTAGTTATAACGGCGAGATATATAATCATCTTGATATCAGAAGAGAAATTGATAAAGATTTTTCTGATGTTAAGTGGTTGAGTCAATCTGATACAGAGACAATTATAATAGCTATTGAAGTTTGGGGGATTAAAAAATCTCTTCAGGTTATCTCCGGAATGTTTGCTATAGCTATTTGGGATAAGAAATTAAAAACATTACATCTTGCCAGAGATCGGGTTGGAGAGAAGCCGCTTTACTATGGATGGCAAAATAATGTTTTTCTTTTTGCATCTGAACTTAAAGCAATTAAAGCACATCCTTCATTTGAAGGAAAAATTGATAGAAATTCAATCAATATGTTAATGCAGTATGGATATATTCCTGCACCATACTCAGTATATAAAAAAATATTTAAACTTGAGCCTGGAAAGTTGCTTAGTTTTAATTTCCAACTTCAAGGGAAAGATGGGTTTGAAAGCATTGAGGATTATTGGTCATTTCAAGAAGTAGCAAAATCTGCAAGATGTAATCAATTTCAGGGAGAATTTAAAGAGGCCAAAATTAAGCTTAATGAGCTATTGATTCAAAGCATATCATCTCAAATGATTTCTGATGTCCCAATAGGGGCGTTTTTATCAGGTGGAATAGACTCATCGCTAATTGTCTCCCTGATGCAGGCTTGTTCAGATAAACCAATTAACACTTTCACAATAGGGTTTTCGGAGGATAAATATAATGAAGCAGATTTTGCAAAAGAAATTGCAAAATACCTGGGCACCAATCACTCGGAATATTACGTAAGCTCGTCTGAAGCGCTAGATGTTATTCCTAAACTCCCGCATATTTATGATGAACCATTCGCTGATTCATCTCAAATACCTACATATCTTGTATCAAAACTTGCAAAAAGTTCCGTCACCGTTTCTCTATCAGGGGATGCTGGGGATGAGCTATTTGGGGGATATAACAGACATGTATATTCATACAGATGGGGAAATATTCTTAGAAAAACTCCTAAAAATTTCAAGCTAACAGTAGCAAGACTTCTAGATCTTTTTAAACCTGATTATTTAAATCGACTTGAATCAAGGCTATCAAAAAAATTTATTTCAAAAACAGGAATCAACAACCTGTCCAATTTCTTCAATAAAACTTCTACAGCACTAAAATTACATGAATCAAAAGGTCTGTATCGGTCTTTTATTACTCATTGGCCGAAAGATTCAAATATAGTTTTAAATTCTAATAGCTACAGTGAAAACTTATTCGCTGATGACAATTTTTCTTTAATGGAGTCTATGATGATGAATGATTTTATTTCATATCTGCATAATGATATTCTTGTAAAAGTCGATCGGGCCGCGATGAGGCTCAGCTTAGAAACGCGGGTGCCATTTTTAAATGAAGATATTATTCGATTTGCTTGGACTCTTCCAAATTCTATGAAGGTTCATAATGGAAAGGGTAAATATATTTTAAGAAGTTTATTGAATGAATATATTCCAAAAAAATATTTTGATAGACCTAAACAAGGATTTGCTGTTCCTATAGAGGATTGGCTTAGGGGACCTTTGCTAGATTGGGCTGAGTCATTGCTTAGCAAATCAAAATTGGATGAACAAGGATATCTCAACAGTGATATTGTTAGAGAAAAATGGGATGAACATAAGTCAGGTAAGAAAAATTGGCAAACTGATCTTTGGGATGTTTTGATGTTTCAAGCATGGTTGGAAGATCAATGATTTTAAAGATATAAGCTCATAATTAATTTATAATATCTGGCATGAATAATTCCAATGATTCTCACGGCCTAGGGTTAAGAAGTTTTTTAATTCTTTTATTAGATAATGTCTATTTTATTGTTGCGTTTACAACAATTTTTACTGCCATCTCTATAATTTATTCTCTTCTGGTCACTCCAATATATGAAGCTACTGCAGCTATGACTCATAGCTCAACTATGACCAGAAGTCAGTCAACTTCCAGTTCTCTTGATGATATTGCCAATCTGGTGCAATCTGGTTCAGTAACTAGAGCTGGAACTGTATCTCCCGAAGAAAAGCTTGCAATTGAACGCATTACTTCTAAGAATTATTTTAGAAGAATTTATGAAAATCCAATATTGCTCTCGTGTCTTTATGAAGAATGTGATTTATCTAATTTCGATATAGACACCTTTGATATTGAAACTTATAAAATTGAAAATCCAAACTATCTTTCTTCGAAGCCAAAATTTATGAAAGCATATAGAAAATTTAGAGGTAGTTTTAGTATTTTTCCAAATGTCACTTTAACGCATTTCTCATTTAAGCATCACTCCGCTCAAACTGCATATAATTTCCTCAATTGGATTGTTGTAGATGCAAACAATTATATTAGGGATAATGAAGTAGACAGGGCAAATAAGACCATAGATTTTCTTAGCGGCACGCTTGCCTCAAAAAAAAATATTGAGGTTCAGAAGTTAGTTGCTGCCCTGATGCAAAAAGAAATTCAAACTCTAGCATTATCAGAAAAAACAGACTATTTTGCATTTGAGATAGTGGATAGCCCTTATGTTCCAGAGGATCGTATATTTCCTAAAAGATCTCTTATAGTAATAACAAGCTTCTTTATAAGTATTTTTGTATCAATTTCTATATTAGTTTTAGAAAATGTATTTAGAATAAGGAGCTTCTTTCAGAGTCTTGAAATCAGGAAGAGAATCTTTAGGTTTTAATTCAATTTTTAGAGATGGCTCCATACTTTTTTACCTTTGGTTTAGCAGCATTATTCATGCTCAACCCAATTAAATTATCTAAAAACTTAGAGAGACTTGTTTGGATATCAGTAATTATCTATGGAACTCTATTTATTGGACTTAGAGAAGAGGTAGGCGGAGATTGGTTAAATTATTGGAATGCATATGAAAAGCTTTCAAAACTTCCATTAAGTCATTGGACAGATGTTTCAAGATTTGATCCAGGATATTTATTAATTGGATTAATTTCTCTATTTTTTAATGGCGGAATAATGGGAGTTAATCTCATTTGCGGTTTTATTGTAATGACTTCTTTAGTTTATTACGCAAGACAACAGCCATTACCATGGGTTGTTATTGTTGCAGCGATTCCTTTTTATATTATTGGAATAAATATGGGAACGGTCCGTCAAGGATTAGCGATTTCTATGGTATTAGTCGCTTTAACAGAAATAAATAAGAGTAGCTTAAAATATTTTTTTTGGATTACTATGGCTATACTATTTCATAAATCAGCAGTAATAATGCTGGGTCTATTATTCTTTAAGTCAAGAAATATTTATTTGCTAACTTTCACTGCATTATTTACATTAGGTGCTTTATATCTAATTAGTAGACTTGAAACATTTGAAATAATTTTACTTTCTTATGTGGTTGACCCTGATTATGAATCTGGAGGAGCAACAATAAGAGTGCTTGTATCACTCCTTCCATTTATCGGCTCTCTTATTTACCTGAGAGACATGCAAATACGATTTTCAGATAACTGGGTGTATCTTTTAATTGGGCTTGGAACAGTTCTGCTACTAATCTTATCATCAAGTCTGTCAACTTTAGTTGATAGGGTGGCATATTACACAATTCCACTTCAGTTAGCTTTATGGTCTAGAATTATCGCTGTTCAATCTCATCCAATAATGAAAGCTTATTTTTCAATTTCATTTATTCTTGGCTATTTATTAATGTTGTATGTATGGTTAGCGTATGCAAATCATAGTTGGGCTTGGCTGCCTTATAGAATTTTTTGGCCTGGAGTTGATGCAGTGACTCCAAAAACATTGTGTTTAGCGCATCAGATGTGTTGATTTAATTCCAGCACTTAACAATGAATAACATAGCTCTCACAGGAAATTCAAGCTGGTCAATACTAAATTTTAGAAAAAATTTAATTTCTAGACTCATTCAAAATGGTTCAAAAGTTCATATATTAGCGCCAGTCGATTCTTCTTCTAAAGAATTAGGCGATATGGGATGTTTAATTCATAATATAAAAATAGATAGAAGAGGGCTAAACCCTTTTAAAGATATAAAATTAATTATTAGATATTATATTCTTCTAAGAAAATATAAGATTTCACATATTTGTACCTTCAATATAAAACCGAATCTATATGTAGCTTATGCCTGCTTTTTTTTAGATACTAAACCAATTATCAATATATCAGGTCTAGGAAGTGCCTTTATAGGAAATAATTTTTTAACAAAAATTGCTAAATTGCTTTATAAAATTGCTTTATATGGACCTAATAAAACAGTATTCTTTCAAAATAAATCTGATTTAAATTTTTTTAAAGAATCTAAAATTTATTTTTCAGAATCAAGTAATATATTGCCTGGATCTGGAATAGATTTAAATTTTTTCAAGAAGAATAATGCCCATCTAGAAGAAAGAGAATTAATAACGAAGATTTCTTACATTGGACGTTTAATAAATGATAAAGGCATTATGGAATTTTTAAATGCTGCTCATCATATTTCTAAAAAAAATGAGAATGTCCAATTTAATATTTACGGTGATTTTGACCTAAATAATCCCTCTAATAGTAATAGACAAAATATAGAAAGTTATTTTTCTGACAAAATAAAATTTCGTGGGCAAGTTAAGGATATAAGGGATGCTTTAAAAAGATCGCACTGTGTAATTTTACCATCATATAGAGAGGGTATGTCTAGAAGCTTACTTGAAGCTGCTGCAAGTGGTATTCCTATTATTGCAACTGATGTTCCTGGTTGCAGGGAGATCGTTTCAAATGAAATTAATGGATATCTTTGTAATGCAAGAGATACTGATGACTTAATAGTTAAAATAGATAAATTTTTGAAACTTTCTAACGCTGAATTAAAACGGTTTGGTGATAATGCAAGGATTAAAATTGAAAATGAATTTTCTGTTGAGATAGTTATCAAAAAATACTTAGAGCAAATCTATTAGTTTTTTAAAGAAGATATCATTTTAAAAACTGATATAATTGAGCAAAATCAACTTGGAGATCATAGATGCCTTTTATTAAACATATATATTTTCTTACATTATTAATATTGGTATCGCCTGCATACACTCAAACGATTGATCCAGAAACGCTAAAAGGTTTGTTGGAAGCTCAATCTGAGGGGAGGTCTGCGCAGGGAGAATCATACAGGTCATTTACTCAAAATAATTACTCCGGCACGCTAAATCTTCTTAAAGAACTGGATGTTGCTCAGGAAAGAGAGCTTTTCTATCAGAGCTTGATGGAGCAAAGAATAGACTTAGTTTCTAAATTATGTGCTAAAGATGCTAGGGCTTGTTATCTAATAGATGAATATAGAAACCAAAAATATCTTGATGTTCCAGCAAAGATTGAGGATCTTAAGTTATTTGGATTAGATGCATTTTCTGGCTATCCACTTAATCTTGATTCATTTAATGAATTGCCCCTTTCCTCTAACTATAGAATTAAGGTTGGCGATGAAATTAATCTAACCATTACCGGCATAAATCCATTTGATGACAGGATACAGGTTGATCCAATGGGAGAAATATCAATACCAGATTTTGGAATGTTGCGTGTCGCAGGATATACAATAGATGAAGTTAAATCTGCTATTTTTGATAAAGCTGTATCTTCGTATCCTGGATCTGAGGTCCAATTATCCTTAGTTCAAATAAAACCAAAGAAGGTTTTTGTGCTCGGTAATGTTATTAACCCAGGTAGTTATGGGGTTAATGCATTTGCTACTGCTATCAATGCACTTATTACAAGTGGAGGCCTTCAAGCAAACAGCTCACTTAGAAACCTTGTTATAAACTCAAGCAATCAGCAGCAAGAATCCCTAGATCTTTATGACTTTCTAATTGATGGCAAAACTGATTCAGATATTTTACTTTCTGATGGAGACACAGTTCTTGTAAAAGGTATAGAAAAAAGCGTTACAATTTTTGGAGAAGTGATTCGTCCAGCTATCTATGAAATAAAATCTGGCGAAACCATAAAGGATGTTCTTAATTTTGCTTTAGGTTATACAGATATTGCAGATAAACAAAATATAACCCTTCATAGAAGAAATTCTTTAGGCCAAATCACAACAATGCAGATTAATCAATCAAACTTGTCTAACTTTGAAGTTGAGGGAGGGGATAAGCTTATAGTTAATTCTATGGTAGGAGAAAGCCTTGATGAAGTTAGAGTCTTTGGTGCAGTAAGGAATCCCGGAAGCTTTAGTTTTGAGAATGAAGCAACATTATCAAATTACATTAACTTTGATAGCGATCTTTTAGATCAAACATATACCTTAATGGGTGCAATAAAGAGATTCAATAAAGAAATCAGAGCATGGACATTTATTCAATTTGATTTATTAGACACAGACCTTGCAAAAAAAATTAAAATTCAACCACGGGATAAAATATATATTTTTTCAAGGGAGGATATTGAGTTTCTAAATGCTTCAAGCACTATTAATTTCCTGGGCCTAAAATCTCAACTTGATCCATCTTCTTCAAACAATACTTTAAATCAATTATCTTCTCTTCAAGCAATGCAACCAGGTCAGCAAATGCCGATTGAAGAATCAAAAACAGGAGATGAGGTAACTCTTTTAAGTAACACTCTTCCGGAATGTTTTAGTTCATACAGGCTAGATAATTCATTTGTTGAAATGATTAATTTGAAATTAAGTGCTTTCAACATATCAACTTCAGATTCAAGTTTAAATATTGATAAATTTTCTTCTTGTCCTGAAATTTTTTTAAAGGATCCTGAATTACTTCCTTATATACTAATTCAAGCCATTCCTGTTATTGGAAATATCAGGCTTCCTTCTTTATATCCTGTCGCAAAGAGTGTATCTCCAATGCAAATTTTCTATTTTGCTGGCGGTTCAATTGATGGGGATGATGCTAATAACTCATTTGATGTTTTACACCGACAAAATGCAGTGAGTTTAAATCTTGAGCAACTTGATTCTATTGAAGGCATAAAATTTTTAAATGTGCGTCAACTTGGTTATCTTACTAAACAAGGTTTTGTAACCCTCCATGGCGAGGTAAAGTTTCCAGGAAAATATTCACTAGCCACTGGAGAAACCCTTTCATCAATATACAAAAGAGCTGGAGGCTTAACGCCTCTAAGCTATCCATTAGGAGGCATTTTAACTAGAGAGTCAGTCAAAGATATAGAAAAGAAGGTTCTTGCTAAAGCTCAAAAAGATTTAGGAGAAGTTCTTACTTCAGCTACTATGAATGGCTATTTGAATCAAAATCCGACTGATCTCGTGCAATTAATAACTTTGATATCATCACTGTCTGAATCTGATGGACTGGGAAGAATTGTTGCAGAGTTAGATCCAAACAAAATTAAAAGAGATCCTGCATTGGATATAATGCTAGAAAATGGTGACAATATTTATATCCCTAAAATTAACAGCACGATAACAATTGTTGGAAATGTTTTGAATCCTATTACAGTTCCATACAATAACAAATATAGTGCAAAGGACTATATTAGGCTAGCAGGTGGTTACAATAAATCAGCAGACAAGACTAGTGCTTATATTGTTTATCCAAATGGTGTTTCGCAAAAAATTCAAGGAAGGCTTTTTAGTTTTTCATCAAATAATAATCCTGTCCCCGGGTCAACAATTATTGTCCCACGTAGTGCTACTAACTTAGATACTATGGGATTATTAAAATTTGCAACACCGATTTTGGCTGATTTATCTGTAACAGCTGCCTCAATTTCAGCTATTACAAATAATTAATAAACTCTTTTAGCCGGATTGTTATAAAGATTAATGAAGTTTGGCAAAGAAATTTTTATTAGCTTCATGCTTGCATGTGTTGGTAATAACAAGCTTTATGCTCAATATAATGAATACATTTATCCCAATAAAAGCCCTTCATATTCTAATTATGGAACTCTAGGGTTTGTTAACGCTCCCAATGCTAGATTTCATGAAGAAGGTACTCTTGCATTTACTTGGTCTCACAATCAACCCTATTTAAGAGGATCATTGGTTCTATACCCATTTGATTGGTTGGAAGCCTCTTATCAATATACAGATGTAAATAATTATTTATATAGTCCTTATAAGGAATTCAGTGGTGGACAGTCATTCAAAGATAAAAGCTTTGATGCAAAACTCAGGTTATTAAAAGAGCGTAATTTCTTTCCTGCAGTTGCTATAGGTTTAAGAGATTTTGCAGGCACTGGAGTTTTCTCAGGTGAATATATTGTAGCTTCTAAGTCAATTAAAAATATAGATCTCTCTGTTGGAATGGGGTGGGGTTCTTTAAGTGGTGGGGCACAAATAACTAATCCATTAATCAGGCTTAACAATAGTTTTGAGACAAGAGAATATGTTGAAGGCGGCGAAGGGGGAGAATTCTCACCTGATTCATATTTTTCTGGACCTGCAGGCATTTTTGGTGGAATGGAGTATATTTTTCCGTATATGAAAGGATTAACAGTCTCTGTTGAATATGATCCTGTAAATTATTCAGTTGAAGGCTTAAGAAAAATAAAAAATATTGATTCTAAATGGAATTTAGCTTTTAAGTATCCTTTAACGAAAGGCATCCGCTTAAGGTTAGGAGTTACAAGAGGAAATACATTAAATTTTTCTTTTAGTTATAACAAAAGCTTTAGCAAAAGAGATCCATATTTAATAAAAAAAGATCCTCCAAAAAAAGTAGAAAATGCTGATATTGTTAGAAAAGTTGTGGCTGGTGATAAAACAAGAATTTACAGAGCAGCATTAAGCTATCTTCGTGAAAATGATATTTCATTGCAAAGTGCGAATATTGAAAATAATGAACTTCAGATTACATATGCGCAGTCAAGATTTTTTGAGAAAACTAGAAGTCTAGGAAGGACAACAGATATTCTTAATCAGATAATGCCAGAGGATATTGAGCATTTTAAGATTACACTTCTAAATGCAGATATGGCGATGCATACTGCAGAAATACCAAGACAAAGTTTTGAGCGATATCAGAAGCAAAAAATGCATGATCCATTGCTTAAAGACATTAAATTTTATCACGAAAAAAATCCAAGAAAAACTCATGAGTTTCAGCCGGATGTTGCCTTGCCTAATCTTATTACAAGCATTTCTCCCAGTATGAAAAATCAGATTGGAGGTCCAGATGGTTTTTGGTTTGGGCAAGTTGATTTATCTTTAGATATCGAGCTTCATCTTGCTAGAAATTTAAATATTTCTGGTGTAGCTGGCATCAATGTTTGGAATAATTTTGATGAATTGAAATTAAAATCAAGCAGTATACTGCCTCATGTTAGAACTGATGTGAATGAATATCTTAAAAACTCAAGAGATAGGCCATCTATAACTAATTTGCAAGGTAATTATTTTTTTAATCCCATTGGACATATTTACGGAAAGTTTTCTGCTGGATTGCTTGAGCAAATGTTTGGAGGCTATGGTTTTGAATTGTTATACAGACCATTTGATGGCCCATGGGGGCTTGGCGTAGAGGCGTGGAGGGTAAGGCAAAGGAGTTTTAAAGGCGACTTTGAATTTTTAGATTATGAGACTACGACTGGCCACTTAAGTTTTTATTTAAGAGAACCTAGATCAGCCATACTATTGGCTGTGTCAGGAGGTAGATATTTAGCTGAAGATTCTGGATTTACCATAGATATTTCAAAACAATTTAAAAGCGGAATGAATATCGGCGCTTTCTTCTCATTAACTGATATTAGTAAAGAGGAGTTTGGAGAAGGTTCTTTTGACAAAGGTTTTTATTTTAATATGCCGGTACAAATTTTCTTTAAGAAATATCAGCCTGATCAAACTTCATTTTCATTCCGACCTATCACCAGGGATGGTGCTGCACGGGTAGGGCATGATTTTACTTTATGGTCTATTACCTCTGCAGCAGAGAGATGGAAACTTATTAAAGACATGGATACTATCTATGATTAAACTCATTACCTCAGCTCTATTATTAATCATATTACTATCTGGTTGTACTGGATATGCTGTATATCAAGGCTCCTTTAACTTCTTTAAAGACAACTACATACCAAATAAACGAAATATAATTACTAGACAATATTTTGAAGAGCAAAAGTATAGTTTTGCTATTGTAACGATAGGCAATGCTGCCGAAATTCTTATGGTCTTGCAATCAGTTAGTAATGGAGAGTATAAATGGGTTAGTTCTGATGGGATAATTTTTACAACCTCGCCGAAAGGACAGATTCTGAGAACAAGCGGGATTATTAATGATGTCAATTTTGTTCCAATAAATAATACAAAGTCTTACCAGAATTTTTTTATCGATTTCTATAATCCGGAATTATTAAAACTAAAAGGCTTTATTCAGACAAAGCAACAAAACACAAAAAATTACAAACTTTTTGTAGATGAAGAGATTGAGGTGCTAGAAACAAATTTTGTAACCTCTATACCTTCATTAAGGTGGAACGAGGAAGGATTTTTGTTAGAAAAAGATGGTCTTGCAGTTGCTTCCAATCAAAAGATTCATCCACACTTTCCAAGAATAAAAATGTATTTTTATCTGAAATATAATTAATAACAAAAAAAGGGAGCATTAGCTCCCTTTTTTATATCTATAGACTGATTAGTTAGAGTCTGTAATAGTATCTGTCATCAGAGTAACCACTGCATCTACCTCTTTTTCGATAGATACGTTAGTGGTAGTAGAAACTACTTGATCAATGTCTGTTGCGATAATCTCCTCAATCTCAATAGGCACATCAGTTTCAACTGCCATAGTAGCTGTAGAAGTTACACCACCTGAAGCATCAACAGTTTCAATAGTAGTTTCAACTGTTGTTAACGTTGTGGTTGTGAATACTTGGTCAGTAGATACCGTAGCTGTTACATCGGTATCAGTAGCAACTACTTGTGTCTCAGTTCTTTTTGTTTCAACATTATATGGTACTGAAACTACTTGAGTTGGAGATGGAGTCGGTGCAGGAGTCGGTGCAGGCGTCGGTGCAGGAGTCGGTGCAGGAGTCGGTGCAGGAGTCGGTGCAGGAGTTGGTGCAGGACTATCACTATCGCCGCCTGAATTAGCAATAGCGGCAGCTGCAGCAACTGCAGCAGCTATGGCTCCAGCAGAAAGAGATCCTTTAGCTTCTTTCTTCGCTTCTTCTTCAGATCCAGCAGCATTTGGTTCATCATCAGCTTTAACGGATCCAATTGATATAAGTGGCGCTACGAGGGCCAATAAGTAACTTAGTCTATTTTTAAATTTTGCCATTTCTTTTCAACTCCTATGAATGAAAGGTTTATTATGTACATAAATTAGTGATTTGACAATTTTTTTTATTCAAAATAATAAATTTATATAATTTATCCATTATAGTCCATTTTTCAAATTATTGGACAAATTAGTAAATCGGGCTGATTGTACATTAAAAAATACTATTTTATAAATAATTTTTATACATATTTTTTATTATTTATGAGAAATTATAGGTCATAGATACTAAAGGATATCTATATATAATTGAATAACGGGATGTAGCGCAGCCTGGTAGCGCACCTCGCTGGGGGTGAGGTGGTCGTCGGTTCAAATCCGGCCATCCCGACCATTTTAATTGGATCTATTGATTACTTCCTCAGCATACCAATTGATTTCAGCTATCATGCCATCAAGTGTTCTTTCATCTGGCCCACCTTCATAAGTATTTCTAAAAGCAACTATGACTTCCGTTGCGCCAAGTTCTTCGAGTTGTTTTATTCCCTCTGGAGAATAGGCAGCCTCTCCCATCACTTGAAATTGATAATTAGGATGATCCAATGTTCCGAATTCCTCTCTATATTCATTTATCTGATCTATAAGAGTTTTTGTTTCCTCCAAGCTTAATCCAGCACTTATCCAGCCATCTCCAACTCTTGCAGCTCTTTTCAAGGCAAGTTTTGAATGACCTCCAATTAATATTGGTACTGGTTTAGAAGGAGCAGGACAAAGCTTTAGTTCAGGGATATCATAAAACTCTCCTTTGTAAGCAAAATATTCTCCATTCATCAGCCCTTTAAGAATATCTATTTGTTCATCCATTCTTTTTCCTCTTTTTTCCCAGCGTTCTCCTGTTGCAAGAAAGTCCTCATACCATGGACTAACTCCAACACCAAAATGAAATCTATTATTTGTCATAACGCCTAAAGTGGTAACAAATTTTGCAGTTGTTACGGCCTGCCTAGGGGCAAGTTTGTAAACTGATGTTGAAAACTCAAGTGTTTCTGTAACGGCAGCAATGGCGGGAATGATAGAAAATGGTTCTAAGAAGGGAACTCCATCAAGAAACTCCCTGCTTCCGTCATCATTATATGGATATGTCGAATCACATTCTTTTGGATAGCAGATGCTATCCGGGAACGTAATTGCATCAAAACCTGCAGCCTCAGCTGCTTTACCAAGCTCTAGATAGAATGATGGGTTACACATTGATGGATGATATGAAAAACGCATAATTATTTACCTTTTGGTGAAATTTTTTAGAAGTAATATAATAACAACTAATAAGTAATCGATATATAATGACAGCGTTGTCAAATTAAAATAATAAGTAAATTTTGAAAGATCAACCTCCATCAAACATTCCTATCAATGACCCTGAACTTAAAGAATGGTTAGATGCTTTACAAAATATTATCGATGAGGAGGGTAATGACCGAGCTTCCTATATTTTAGGTAAACTTGCGTCTAAATTAACTGAATCAGGAACTATTCCAAATTACAACCTAACAACCCCCTTTAGAAATTCAATTCCAGTAAATGAGGAATCAAAAATGCCTGGAGATCTATTTATGGAACGCAAGATAAGATCTCTTATTAGGTGGAATGCTTTAGCTATGGTTCTTCGTGCTAATAAGTCCTCAGATGATTTGGGTGGCCACATTGCAACTTTTTCATCATCTGCAACATTATATGACGTCGGGTTTAATTATTTTTTTCAAGGTTCAGAAGATGGTCAAGAGGATTTAATATACTTTCAAGGTCATTCTTCCCCAGGTATATATGCGCGAAGTTTTTTAGAGGGTTATTTGTCTGAGGATGATTTAGATAATTTTAGACGTGAAGTGGATAAACCTGGAATCTCTTCATATCCTCATCCTTGGCTTATGCCTAATTATTGGCAATTCCCCACAGTTTCAATGGGTTTAGGCCCAATTATGGGAATCTATCAAGCTAATATTATGAGATACCTTTCATCTAGAGGTCTTGCACCTAGAAATAATAGAAAGGTTTGGGTCTTTTGCGGGGATGGTGAAATGGATGAGCCTGAGTCTAAAGGGGCAATTGGTTTAGCTGGAAGGGAGAAATTAGAAAATTTAATTTTTGTTGTTAATTGCAATTTACAGAGGTTAGATGGCCCAGTTAGAGGGAACAATAAAATTATTCATGAGCTTGAGAGGGAGTTTAGGGGATCTGGATGGAATGTAATTAAGGTTATTTGGGGAAGATTGTGGGATCCAATCTTTGCAAGAGATAAAGAAGGAAAGCTTCAAGAACTAATGGATGCAGTCGTTGATGGAGAGCTGCAAAATTTTAAGGCAAAAGGCGGGGCCTATACGAGAGAAAAATTTTTTGGACAAGACCCCGATGTTTTGGAAATGGTTGATGATCTAACAGATGAGGACATATACAAATTAAACAGAGGAGGACATGATCCCTATAAAGTTTATGCCGCCTACCATAAAGCAGTAAATTCTAAAGGCGCCCCAACAGTCATTTTGGCTCTTACCACAAAAGGCTATGGAACTGGTTCC
>MDSZ01182505.1_pt1 | contig 51333 bp, 52 predicted proteins | sample 811201 | NCBI WGS metagenome assembly MDSZ01 (sample SAMN05326647, study PRJNA326480) | marine metagenome | isolation source: seawater | place: Indian Ocean: North | collected 2010
AGCAAAAAAAATGATGTTTTGATTTGTATTTCCACCTCTGGAAATTCGAAAAATATATTAAAGGTTTTACTTGAGGCAAAAAAAATGAATGTTTACTCAGTCTCGTTTTTAGGCAAAGGTGGTGGAAAAGCAAAAAAAATTTCCAATAAACCCTTGGTAATATCATCACAAAATACAGCAAGAATCCAGGAGTGCCATATTTTTCTTGGACACTTTATTCTTGAGAAAATCGAGGATTTAATAATTTCAGAGAGTTAATTTTATATTAGACTTTTAAAAACGATTTTATGCTTGCTTAAATTAGGCTTTTAGAAAGTCCTCCATCAAAATTTATAATAACACCATTTAAATATTTTATATTAGATTTTATGATTGACTTCACAAATAAAGCAATTTCATCAGGACTACCAGCCCGACCTAGGGGAAGTTCTTTTTCAAATTCTTTCATATTATTTACTAAATTTTTAAGTCTTCCAGTTTTAATTGGACCTGGCGCAATGTTGATGCATGTTATATTTTTTTTACTATAAATTCTACTTACAGTTTTTAAGATACTGGAAATTGCTACTCTATAGGAATTAGATAAACTCAAGTTATCTTCCGGACTCTTGATTGTATGTGATGAAATTAAAAAAATAAATCCATTTTTCTTTAATTTAACTTTTTGTAGAATGATCACAAAACTTAAAAATAATTGCACATAATATTTATTCCATTCATCTTCAGATATTGAAAAAAAATCTTTGGCAGGAGGTCCGCCTGTGTTTAATATTAAGTAATCAATTGAATTTATATTTTTTACAAATTTTTTAACATTTTCTATATTTGAAGTATCTAATTCTTTTCTTGAAGGTGCGATTATTTTAACTTTAAGCTGACCTAATCTTTTTTTGATTGATTTACCTATGCCTTTTGAAGAGCCTATTATTAATGCAGATTTCATTTTCTCAATCCTTATAAATTTTTTCAATTGATTTCAAGTTTATAGCATGTGTAGTATCTGGAAGTTTACTTTTATCATTTAATTTTACATACACTAATAGTAAATCTGGTCTATATTTAAGAGCTCTAGAAATGTTTTTTATTTCACTATGGTTTCCATAACCTACCCTTAGATTAAAAATCTTTTTATATTTATTAATTTTTTTTAAAGATTTAGTGTTCAATTTTTTATTAAAATCAGTAATAGAAATAATAGTTTTAGAATTTTGATTAATTTGTTTAATAGTTTTTTTTATTTGATCTGTTGTGTTGTTAGACACACTTATTATTTTCAGAGCATTTTTGTTTTTTGAAATTTTTTTTAAAAGTCTTGTATTATTAATATCTGCGTTTAAAATCTTGTAGAAATCTATATTTTGGGTTTCTAAAAAATCAACTTTCTTATGATCCTGAACAGCAAATCCAATTAATTTTCCTCTTTTTTTGCACTTTTTAATTGCATACTTGTAGAAATTGTTGCTTAGCGTTAATTTTTTAATTTTATTATTTTTAATTACTTCCAAAAAAAAATGTTTAAAGTCCTCATTTTGTTCTAAAAAAAATTTTTTAATTTTATAATTTGTACTATTTTTATTAGTAGCTAACTTAAATTTTTTATTAAATTCCTCATTTTTAATTTGAAATGAAATACCATCAACATTTGTATTAATTAAATAATTTAAATATTTTTTTGCAATTACTTCTGAACCTAAATGATTGAGGCCTATTTCAGCAATTTTAATAAAATTATTTTTTTTCATGATTGTATTTATTTTTTTGAATTTGCAATTTTTTCTGCCTCTTTAAAATCATGAATGCTATCGATATCTATTGATCTATCATATGGCATAACATAAGTAGAAATTTTTCCACCAAGTCTATTAGAGTTTTTTATTAAAAGATTTGGCTTTGAAATATAAATCGCACCATTTTCCACGTAAAATGATATGTTTTGCTTTTCTTGACTTCTGGGTCTTTTTTTAAAGTTATAATTTATTGGAATAAAATTATTTTTACCTTTTTTCCAAATTAATCCAGTTTCTAAATATGAGCTAAACAGACTATTACTCTTATTTTCTATTATTGTTTCAATTGCATTGTCAATATCTTCGTGTGTTCTTAACGGGCTAGTGGGTTGAAGCATAACAATAAAATCAAATTTTTTTTTTAATCTTAAATAAGCATGTTTAACAGCTTTATCCGGCATAATAACGTTGCCTGATAAACTTTTTGGTCTTAAAATTGTTTTTAAGTTCATTTTTTTGCAGTAGCTCAATATTTCCTTAGAGTCACTTGTTACACAGATATCAGATATATATTTAGATTTTATGGCTGATTTAATTGTCCAGTAAATTAAAGGTTTTTTTTTAAATTTAAATAAATTTTTATTTTTGACTCTTTGAGAATTTCCTCTTGCGGGTAGTATGGCTAAAAATGTCTTTTTTCGAATAATATTTTCTATAGAGTTTTTGTTTTTATTAAGCATTTACTTTAAAGTTTTATTTAATTTTACCTCTAAAGTATATAACAGTTAGATTATATAAATCCATGATTAAAAATTTTTTTTCTAAAGTTAAAATACTCTCAAAAATTAAATTTCGATTTGATTTTCCTTCATCAAAAAAAATTCTTCTTTTTGATGAAACCCATTCAGAATCTCTTAAGAAAATTATTAAAAAAAATTTTAATATTTTAAAAGTAAGAAGTGAAAAAGAAATTTACTTTTGGATATTTTTTAAACAAATTATTTACTTTGATTTTAAATTTATGACTTATTGTAAAAATTACATAAAATTTTTATCACCCAAAATTGTAATTACCTTCATAGATACTAATAGGGAATTTTACGAATTAAAAAATTTTTTTAAAAAAATTAATTTTATTTCTATTCAAGATGGATGTAGAGTTGAAAAAAATACTATGTTTTATAACAAATCATATATCAAAACTGAAAAATTAAAATGTGACCATAGTTTTGTTTTTAATGAATACTACATTGAAGAATATCAAAGAATTATCAAATCAAATTATCATGTTTTAGGCAACTTCAAAAACAATTTAATTCAGATTAATAGAAAAAAAAGAAATAAGAATTTTTTATTTATATCCCAATATAGCAAAAATCATAAAAGAAATCTTAGATTTATAAAAAAACTAGCAAATTTAATTAATTTGTATTTAAGTAGATCAAATAAGAAAATTTATATTCTTTTAAGGTACAAAGAAGCTTTTAGACAAAATGAAGAAATAAATTTTTATAAAAAAATTTTTCAATCAAAGTGTATTTTTAAGAGAAATACTCACTATAAAAAGTCATATGAGTTAATAGATGAGTTTGAGAATATAATTTTCTTGTACTCAACATTAGGATTTGAGGCAATAGCAAGAAAGAAGAAAGTAGCAATTTTTTCACCTATTAAAAATTTTGATGGTACATTAAATTTTGCCTGGCCTGCACCTTATCAAAAAAAATATAATTTTTTTTCATCAAATAAATTGAATTACAATGAAATTAAAAGAGTACTTAATAATGTATATAATTGTAGTCAAAATAAATGGGAAAAAAAATATTATAGTATTATTAAAGATCAATTATATTTTAATAAAAGCAATACAAAACTGAAAAAAGTTATTTATAAATTACTTAAAAAGTGAAAGTAAAAGTAAATGTATATGTTATATAAAATATTGTTAGACCATAGGATCTGTTATAGTTTTACTTACTAAAAATTTAGTTAAAAATTTAAGATAAATGAATTTCATAATCAAAAACCTCATGAAAAAAGGTATTGTAAAAGGTAGGTCTGAACTACTCTCCGATTTTGAAATTAAAGAATTAGAAAATCTGATTATAAAAAGTAAAAACAAACACCTTAAAGATGGAGAAGTTTCTCAAAATATTATTGGAATAGATAAAAGGATAGACGAAATTTTAGAAAAAATTCTCACTAATACAGAGGTTCAAAATATTTTATTAAAATTACTAGGTAAAAATTATTTAATAAGGCAAATTTTTGCGAGATATAATGAGCCAAATGATAAAGGTCTTACATTACACCAGGATAGTATTGGAGAGGCTGGTCTTATGGTTCTTCTTAATAATCAACCAGACGGATCCACTGTATTTTTCCCTGGATCGCAATTAATACCGTCACAAAAGCATTTAGCGCATCAAGTTTCTTGGAATAGTTTAAGATTAACAAATATTACAAAACATTTTTTAAAACCAGCAGCAGGCCATGCTGGTGAATACTATTATTTTCTACATAGAACATGGCATGGTCGAAAACCTGGAAATTCAAATAACACAAAGATATCACTTTTTTTTGATATTTTTCCTGTTTCAGCAAAAAGGAAAGATTTTTTATTTGAGAGCGAATATAATTCAAAAATTAATTATGATTTTGTAACTCAACCAAATTTAAAAAAGATGATATCAAGAAAAGACTATCATAAAGCAGTTGAAATCTTTGAAAAATCTGAGGATGCAACTTATTCACTAAGCATGAAAACTAGTAGTTATAATCAGATATTTACTTATAAGTTTTACTTTGCTTACACTATTATAAAATTAATATTTTTAGAAATATTATTCTTTCCAATAAGTATAAAAAGATTCTTTAACTTTTTATGGAAATTTTAAAAAAATTATTATTTTTATTAACCAATCGTGAGCGAAGAGGAGCTGGCTTATTGCTGGTCATGATGCTTATAATGGCGCTATTAGATATGATTGGAGTGGCTTCAATCTTACCTTTTATGGCTGTTCTTGCAGATCCAAGCATTGTTGAAACAAATTTAATTTTAAAAAAAATGTTCAAAACTTTAAAAATTTTTGGAATACAAAGTAATGAACAGTTTATTTTTGCATTAGGGATTCTAGTTTTTATAGTACTAATCACCTCACTTATTTTTAAAGCAATAACAAAGTATGCACAAATAAGATTTGTTCTCATGCGTGAATACAGTATAAGTATACGTTTGATGCAGGGGTATCTAAGACAGCCTTATAGCTGGTTTTTGGGCCGTAATAGTGCTGATCTAGGAAAATCTATTTTATCAGAAGTAAGTCAAGTAGTTGGAAGTGGTATGCATCCATTACTTGATTTAATTGCCCAAGTTATGGTTGCTACTGCAATTATAATATTACTAATTATATTTGATCCAAAACTTGCTCTTATAGTTGGTTTAATACTCGGAGGGGCATACGGGCTTTTTTTTATTGTTGTTCGCAGTTATCTAAAAAGTATTGGAAAAAAACGTCTAGATTCTAATTTCCTAAGATTTAAGTCTATTAATGAGGCCTTTGGAGCTTCAAAAGAAATTAAGGTCGGAGGTTTTGAGCAAACTTATATTGATAAATTTTCTAAATCAGCTAAAGACACCGCTCAAACCCAAGCTTCTTCAGGAGCTATAAATTTATTACCCCGTTATTTTTTGGAAGCAACTGCTTTTGGAGGTATTTTATTAATATTGCTCTATAAAATGTCTCAAACAAATAGTTTTGGTAATTCTCTGCCTATTATTACCTTATATGTTTTTGCCGGTTATCGTTTGATGCCTGCAGTGCAACAAATTTATCTTTCATTCGCAAAACTTGCTTTTGTTGGTCCTTCACTTGATCATTTAAATGATGATATTAAAAATCTTAAATCTTTAGGTAAAAATCAAGATCAAGGAATTTTACCATTACATAAAAGAATTACTTTAAAAAATATTTATTATAACTATCCTAATGCATCAAGAACTGCACTTAAAGATATCAATCTAAATATCCCCGCAAAATCTACGGTTGGACTTGTAGGAGTTACAGGAAGCGGTAAAACAACAATAGTAGATATTATTTTAGGATTACTTGAAGCACAAAAAGGAACTTTAGAAGTTGATGATCAAATTATAACGGATAAAAATACAAGATCTTGGCAACGATCTATTGGTTATGTACCTCAAAATATTTACCTTGCTGACGATACTATTGCGGCTAATATTGCTTTTGGTGTAGAGTCAGAGAATATCGACAAAGAATCTATTGAAAGAGCGTCTAAAATTGCAAATTTACATAATTTTGTCATTGAGGAATTGCCTGATCAATATGAAACGACAATTGGCGAGCGCGGTGTTAGACTATCAGGCGGTCAACGCCAAAGAATTGGGATAGCAAGGGCCTTATATCATAATCCAAAAGTTTTGGTTTTAGATGAAGCTACAAGTGCCTTAGATAACCAAACAGAAAAAGCAGTAATGGAAGCCATAAATAATTTAAGTAAAAATATTACCGTCATTTTAATTGCTCATCGTTTAAGTACTGTAAAAAATTGTGATAAAATTTTTCTATTAGAAAATGGACAGTTAAAAAATGAGGGAACATTTGAAGAATTAAGGAGTATTGACGAAAATTTCCGTAAAAATTCAAATAATTTATAAGCTAAAAAACAAGTTAAAATATATATTAATTCTGAAAGTTATTTTACAAAGATCAGATTGTAAAAGTTTAAATATGTTAAAAAAATTTTTTTAAAAATTGTTTGATCTTATAATACTTATGTATAATTACAGGATTAAGATCTTTAAAAATACGTATAAACCAGTATTCTTGTTCAGGCCAAGCATGAGGAAAAAGTCCTTTATAAAAAAGAGTTTTATCGTCTACTCTTCCTGAAAAATATACTAATCTTCTACTTAATTTTGAGGGCCCTCTTGGTGTTACGTTATGTATTGCACCTGGAGAGTTTACCCAAAAAATGGCTGTATTTGCCTCATATTTTATTTTTGATACAAATTCCACTTGATTTTTATTTAGCTCAACACTTTTATTTACAGTTAATTGTTCATTATATTTTAACCTGTAAAATTCAAGATCGCCCCCTTCTGTATCATCATCTTCTCTTTTAAAATAAAGAAGACCTCCAAAAAATTTTTGCATTCCATCTACATGGTGCTTTCTTACTGAGGAAGTCATATCAGAAATTGTATTTATTCCAACATCACCATCAAGAAATATAGACTTACTATTTTCTATGTCATGAACTAAATTTTTTTCATAACATTTGACAGGTACATCTTCTAATTTCTTTTCAAGTTTTGTTTCTAATATTGGACAAATTGTTTTGATTTCTGGACTAAATAATTTTAACAGATCTTTAAAAAAATTTTCTGAAGTATGGTATCTTACAAATTCAGCCCATACTTCCGAATTTTCCCATTTTATCTTTTCTGTGATAATATCGTTAAACAAAATATTAAGTCTTATATTCTTAAATTGTCCTTTTAATGAGCCACTGTTAAAATTTTCTATTTGATTATCTGAAATATATGTTTTTTCTAAAAGTTTGAAGTAGTCTTCGGGTAAACAATTTTTTATAACAATATGTGGCACAGGATCATATTGTATCTGAGATCTAATCGCTCGTTGTAAAACACTAATATTCATATCTTGTAATAAAAGTAAGTTTATTGGCAATTATTGTTTTATTTCAACTCTTTCTTTTCTACTGGTTCTTATCAAAATAGGTTTTATATTATTTTTTTTGTAAAACTTCCTGCAAGCTTCATAATGACCTTTCCAATGTCCAAAATCGTCATGAATTATATAAGCATTTTTATTAACTTTTGAATATATAGAATTTAAAATTGAATAGACACTATCATAAAAATCTGTATCTATTCTAAGTAGGGCTATTTTTCCTTTAATACATTTTCTTAAATCCTGTTCATTTCTCACATCTATCTTAATAAAATGTAATTTTTTTCTAGGGTAATTTGTTTTTAAAATATTTTTTTTAACTAATTCTTCATTTACTTTAGTATCACCTTCATTTAGTCTTCTTTTACTTATAACTTGATAATCAATTTTACTAGGCTTAGTCATACCTTCGAAGGTATCAATTATATATACTTCTCTAGTTACCCCTAGCAAATTTAGTGTTTCTAAAAAAATACTTATTTTTTCACCTTTAAATACCCCACACTCAATAATGTTCCCCTCTATTTTTTGATTTATTATATTTTTAACAATTTGATATGCTGTAAAACTTGTTTCATCAAAATCATTAGTTTTGTAAACTCTTTTTATCTTTTTAAGTATTTTCTTATACTCTTCATCTATATGTGGTTCATTTTTATAATTAAACATAATTCAATATAGACAAGTTTATAGTTCAAATTATTATATAGTCAAAAATAATAAATATTTAAAATGACAATAAATTTTTTTTAAATTACAAACTACTTATGAATAACAAAATTGACAAACCAGTATTGTTTCATTGTGTTATTCGAGCTAGTGGTTATTTAAATAATTGGAATTTTGCAGTCAGTTAAGTTAATAACTATTTGATAGTATGAAATCAAAAAAAGTTTATTGTTTTTAATTAGTTATTATGAGAGCTTGTATAGTTATTCCAGCCAGATATAAATCAACAAGGTTTCCAGGAAAGCCATTAACACCATTAATTGGAAAACCAATGATCTTATGGGTAGCCGAACTATCTGCTAGAGCAGTAGGAAAGTCAAACGTTTATATTGCTACAGAGGATAATAGAATTAAGACGGAAATAGAAAAAAATGGATTTAATGTAATAATGACGAGTGATAAAGCCTTAACAGGAACAGATAGAGTTGCAGAGGCTTCAAAACAAATTGACTCAGATATTTTTTTAAATGTTCAGGGCGATGAGCCATTAGTAATGCCAGAAGATATAATTAAAATTCGTGATGTTAAACTTTCAAATAAGGAAATGATTGTTAATGGTTTCACCTGGATAACTGATAATGAAAATCCAGAAAATGTAAATATCCCAAAGTTAATTACGAATGAAAAAGATGAACTTATTTATATTTCAAGATTGGCTTTACCAGGTTTTAAACAAACTGAATTAAGACCATCAAAATATAAAAAACAAGTTTGCATTTATGCATTTACAAAACAAGAGCTAGATGCATTTCATAAGTTTGGTAGAAAGAGTAAGATTGAAAAATCGGAAGATATAGAAATACTTCGTTTTTTTGAATTAAAAAAAAAAATTTTAATGGTCGAAACAAGTTCAGTCAGCCTAGCAGTTGATGTTCGAGAAGATATCCCAAGAGTTGAAGACGCATTAAAAAAAATAATTGTTAATTCTTAATTAGAATATATTAATGAGAATTAATGTAGTCCCTAAGGATTATTAATATTATGATTAATAAAATATTTTACAAACAATTTATAATTTTTAAATTATAATAGGCATAATATGAAATCAATTCTTATAACTGGTGGTGCCGGATATGTGGGCTCTGGATTATTAGGTGAACTTTTGTCAGATGGATATTCTGTGACATGTGTAGACAACTTAATGTTTGGAGGAGAATCTTTATCAGGATTATTGAACAATAATAATTTTAAATTTCATCATTGTGACATTAATAATAGATTAAATTTTGATAAAATTCTTTCAGAAAACAAATATGATGCAGTAATACACTTAGCTGCAATAGTGGGAGATCCTGCATGCAAACTTTATTCAGATCTTGCTATTAAAACAAACTGGGAAACAAGCAAATGGTTAATTGATAGATGCATAGAATTAGGTATATCGAAATTCATATTTGCCTCAACATGTAGCAATTATGGAAAAATGGATGATCCAGATGCTTATGTTGATGAAAATTCTAAACTATCCCCAGTCTCATTATATGCAGAATTAAAAGTTAAATTTGAAAAGTATTTGTTATACGGGATGAAACAATCGGATAGCTTTTGCCCAACTTCTCTACGCTTCTCAACTGTATACGGTTTTTCAAAAAGAATGAGGTTTGATTTAACTATTAATGAATTTACTAAAGATTTAGCACTTGGTCGAGAGCTTTTAATATTTGGAGAACAATTTTGGAGACCATATTGTCATGTTAAAGATTTTTCCAAAGCTTTTATTACTGTTCTTAACTCACCGTTTGAAAAAGTTGCATATAATGTTTTTAATGTTGGTGACACAAAAGAAAATTATACAAAAAAAATGATTGTACATGAAATTCAAAAAATTTTACCTCAATGTAAAATTAAATATGTAAGAAAAAATGATGATCCGAGAGATTATAGAGTAAATTGCGATAAAATTAAAAAAGAGCTTGGTTTCGAAATCACCAAGAGAGTGCCAGACGGTATTATGGAAATTAAACGCATAATCCAAGAAAAAATAATTCAAGATCCAGAGGATCAAAAATACTATAATATTCCTCATGAAAGAAAGTAAAGATAATCAAAATTTGTCTGTTATCAAATATATTAAATCCATATTTAAAAATGATAATTTTATACCCCTTCACGAACCAAAATTCGTAGGAAACGAAAAGAAATATCTTAATGAGTGTATTGACTCCACATTTGTCTCTTCTGTTGGAAAATTTGTTAATGAATTTGAAAAAAGAATAACAAATTATACTGGCGCAAAATATGCTATTGCCACAACTAATGGCACTTCAGCACTTCATATATCATTAATACTTGCAGGTGTTGACAAAGATTGTGAAGTGATAACACAATCATTAACATTTGTTGCAACCTGTAATGCTATAAGTTATTGCAATGCAAAACCAATATTTATTGATGTGGATAGAGATACTATGGGCCTTTCACCATCCTCACTGAGGTATTTTCTAGAAAATAATACAACCCTTAAAAATAAAAAGTGCATTAATAAAAAAACTAAAAAGATAATTAAAGCCTGTGTGCCTATGCACTCTTACGGGCACCCTTGTAGAATTGATGAAATCAGAAAAATTTGTGATGAGTACAACATATTTTTAGTTGAAGATGCAGCAGAAAGTTTAGGTAGTATTTATAAAGGTAAGCATACAGGAACTTTTGGCCATATTGGAACTCTTAGTTTTAATGGAAACAAAATTATTACTGCTGGAGGAGGGGGGTGTATAATTACAAATGATAAATTTTTTGCAAATAAAGCAAAACATTTAACCACAACAGCTAAAGTTCCTCACAAGTGGGAATTTAATCATGATATGGTTGGTTATAATTACCGCATGCCTAATTTAAATGCTGCAATTTTAGTTGCACAACTAGAGAATCTAAATAATTTTGTTAAAAAAAAACGCCAGTTAGCAAAAAATTACGAAGTTTTTTTTAAAAGTATAAATTATACTTTTTTTAAAGAGCCAAAAGATAGTAAGTCTAATTACTGGTTAAACTCTATTATTCTAAAAGATAAAAAACAAAGAGATAAATTTTTAGAGGACACAAATTCAAAAGGTGTGATGACTAGACCTATTTGGACTTTAATGAATAAGTTGCCGATGTTCAAGGACGCAGAATGTGATGAACTAAAAAATTCAGAGTGGTTAGATCAAAGAGTTGTAAACATACCAAGTAGTGCCAAATTATGAAAAAAATTATTTTAGTTGGTGGTGGAGGTCATTGTAAGTCAGTAATTGATGTTATTGAACAAGAAGCTCGATATGAGATTGCTGGTATAATTGATAGAGTAGATCTTTTAGGATCTAAAGTTCTTGGATATCCAATTATTGGGAGTGATACAGATCTGGAAAATTTAGTTCAAAAATATGATTACGCAATAATTACGGTTGGTCAGATTAAATCAGCATCAACAAGAATAAAACTTTATAATTTAGTAATTAAATCAGGTTTTTCTCTGCCAAGCATTATATCTCCAACTGCATATGTATCCAAATATTCAAAAATTGGAAACGGTACTATTGTTATGGGCAACGCAATAGTCAATGCAAATTCATTTATTGGCGATAACTGTATTATAAACTCAAAAGCATTAATAGAGCATGATTGTTTTATATCTAATCATTGTCATATTTCTACCAATGCAATAATTAATGGGGGGGTAAAGATTAGATCTAAATGTTTTATTGGAAGCAACGTGACAACAAAAGATAATATCACAATAGCTGAGAATAGTTTTATCAAAGCTGGAAGTATAGTAAAATGACAGTATTTATTATTGCAGAGGCAGGTGTTAATCATAATGGTTCAATTGATTTTGCAAAAAAATTAATTGATGTAGCTGTAAATGCAGGAGCTAATGCTATTAAGTTTCAAACATTTAAAGCAAAGAATATTTCAATAAAAAAAGCTCGAAAAGCTATGTATCAAATAAAAACCACAGATAAAAATGAGACTCAGTTTGACATGTTAAAAAGACTCGAACTTAATATTGATGCGCATAAAGAACTTATTACCTATTGTAAAAATAAAAAAATAATTTTTTTATCATCACCTTTTGATCATGAAGGTATAGAACTTTTAAATTATTTAGAATTACCAATATTAAAAATACCAAGTGGTGAGATTACAAATCTTCCATATCTTAGACATATAGGAAAACTTGATAAAAAAATTATTCTTTCAACAGGAATGTCAAACATTTTCGAAGTAAAAACTGCTTTAAATATTTTAATTAATTCAGGTACCAAAAAAAAAAATATTACTATTTTACACGCTAATACCGAATACCCTACTTCAATGAGAGATGTAAATTTAAAAGCAATGTTAACGATTGGCAAAGAATTAGATGTAAATTTTGGCTACAGTGATCATACCTTAGGAATTGAGGTTGATATAGCTGCTGTCGCAATGGGTGCAAGTTGTATAGAAAAACATATTACTTTAGATTGTAATATGGATGGACCGGATCATAAAGCTAGCCTTGAACCTAACGAGTTTAAGCTTATGGTAACAGCTATAAGAAATATAGAGTTAGCTCTGGGCAATGGTGTTAAAAAACCCTCTAAGAGTGAAAAGAAAAACATAGAAATAGTAAGAAAATCCATAGTTAGCAAAATTAAAATTCAAAAAGGTGAAATCTTATCCGAAAAAAATCTTACAGTAAAAAGGCCTGGCAAAGGAATAAGCCCGATGAAATGGGATGAGGTAGTTGGCACTAAAGCAAAGAAAAATTATAATAAAGATGAATTGATATGAGCGAAATAAAAATTTGTGTAGTAACAGGTTCTCGTGCAGAGTATGGGTTATTATATTGGTTTATCAAAAAAGTTCAGTCTGACAAAGATCTAGCTTTACAAATTATTGCAACAGGAATGCATCTAAGTTCCGAGTTTGGCTTAACATATAGAGAGATAGAAAAAGATTTTAAAATTGATAAAAAAATAGATATGGATTTATCTCTTGATAATAGCATTGGTATTTCAAAGTCCATGGGCATAGCCCAAACATATATTGCAGAAGCATACAAAGAACTCCAGCCTGATATTGTTGTAGTTTTAGGTGATAGATATGAGATTTTTAGCGCAGCTATCGCAGCTATGATTGCAAATATACCAATAGCACATATTCATGGTGGAGAAAGATCGGAGGGATCGATAGATGACCGTATCCGTCATAGTATTTCAAAAATGTCACATCTTCATTTTACAGCAACAGAAGAATACAAGAATAGAGTAATCCAATTAGGTGAGTATCCTGATAGAGTTATAAATGTTGGGGGGCTGGGAATTGAAAATATTAAAAAATTAAAACTCCTCAGTAAAAAAGAATTAGAAAATGCAATTAATTTTAAATTAAATAAAAAAAATTTATTAGTAACATTTCACCCAGCAACTTTAGAAAATAATACTTCACAAGAGCAGTTTAAAGAGTTACTTGAAGCGATTGATGAACTAGATAATACCAATTTAATTTTTACAAAATCAAATAGTGATTTAAATGGAAGAATAATAAATAAAATGATTGATAATTATACAAGAAAAAACCCAGAAAAATCTGTTAGTTTTATTTCTTTAGGACAGTTAAGATATTTAAGTACCTTAAAATACATGGATGCTATAATTGGAAATAGCTCAAGTGGAATTATTGAAGCTCCAAGTTTTAATATAGGAACTATAAACATTGGCAGTAGACAAAAAGGTCGAATCAAAGCTTCTAGTGTTATTGATTGTGAGCCAAAAAAAAATTTGATCACAAGTGCTTTAACCAAGTTATACTCAAAAGATTTTATTAGTACTTTGAAAAATTCAAAGAATTTATATGGAGATGGAAATTCAAGTCAAAAAATTATAGATAAAATAAAAACAACTAATTTAAAAACTATATTAAAAAAATCATTTTTTGATTTAAATTTTAAGAAAAAATAATGAAAACAAGAATAATAGCTAAATTAGACGTCAAACCGCCCTATGTAATAAAGCCGGTACACTTTGAGGGTTTGAGAAAGATAGGATTGTCAGTTGATTTGGCTAAGAAATACTATCAGCAAGGAGCTGATGAAGTTATATACATAGATACTGTTGCATCTCTATACCAAAGAGAAATTTTGTTCAATGAAGTTGAAAAAACTGCTAGTGAATTGTTTATTCCATTTGGTGTTGGTGGCGGAGTAAAAACTTTAGAAGATTTTTCGAAGCTTTTTAATTGTGGAGCGGATAAAGTAGCTATCAATACTTACGCGGTTCAAGAAAACCCTGAAATTATAAATCAAGCTGCTCAAATTTTTGGAAATCAGGCTATTATTGTCAATATTGAAGCAAAAAAATGGGAAAAATATTATGAATGCTATACTGATTGTGGAAGAATTCAGTCGGGAAAAAATATAATTGATTGGGTTAAAGAAGTTGAGTCAAGAGGAGCAGGAGAAATATTTTTACAGTGTGTAGATCGGGATGGAAGACAAAATGGATTTGATATTAAACTAGCAAAAAAAGTAGTTGAAAGTGTAAAAATACCAGTTGTTGTTGCAAGTGGAGCAGGAAATTTAGAAAATATTAAAGAGCTTATAAATTATTCAAAACCGAGTGGTATAGCAGTCGCAAGCATTCTTCATTATGATAAGTTTTCAATTAAAGAGATAAAAGACTATTTAAGAAAAAACAAAATTGAGGTTTCGAAATGAGCAATATTGTAGGTATTATAAACTATGGTACTGCAGGAAATCTTCATAGTGTAGAAAAAGCCATAAAAAAAGCAAATGGCCAAACTTTAATCATAAATAATGTAAAGCAATTTAATGAGGTGGATAAGATAGTACTACCTGGGGTTGGCAGTTTTAAAAGTGCAATGCAGCAACTTGAAAATATTGGATTTTTAGAAGTATTGTTAAATAATACTAAACCAATTCTTGGTATTTGTTTGGGGATGCAAATACTGTCAACCTTAGGATTTGAATATGGCAAAACAAGAGGTCTTGGATTAATAAAAGCAGAAGTAAAACCTATGCTAATAGATGCAAAAGTTCCCCATGTAGGATTTAATAATATAGAGGTGATAAAGACCAATAGTATTTTAAATGGTTTAGAAAATGAGGAATTTTATTTCATGCACTCATTTGAAGTAGTAAATTATACAGATGTTATCTCATTAACAGAATTTGCTGGGCATAAATTTGTATCATCAATTCAAAAAGATAATATTTTTGGAGTACAGTTTCACCCAGAAAAAAGTAGAGAGGCTGGCATACAATTTTTAAAAAATTTCATTAATCTGGGGTTAAAATAAAATGAGTGAAATAACAGGAAAATACGGATTACCGTTAAAGGTTGTATTTTGTAAAAAATGTACAATGAATAATCAAAAACCAAACTCAACAGTAGAATTTAAACAAACAAAAAAAGAAAAAAAACAAGTTTTAGCTTTTGATGAAAAAGGTATCTGTGATGCCTGTAATTACAATGAAAAGAAAAAATTAATTAATTGGAAAGAAAGAAACTTAGAGCTAGAAGAACTGTGCAATAGATTTAGAAGAAATGATGGTAGATATGATGTGGTGGTTCCTGGTAGTGGTGGCAAGGACAGTGTTAAAGCAGCTTATCAATTAAAATATAAATACAATATGAATCCTATTCTAATTACGTGGCCCCCAGCCATTTACACAGATATAGGTAAAAGAAATTTTTACGCATGGCTTGATGCTGGATTTGCAAATTACACCTACAATCAAAATAAAAAACTTCATAGATTTCTGACAAAAAGTGCCTTCTTAAATTTAGGCCACCCATTTCAACCATTTATATTAGGTCAAAAAAATCTTGCACCAAGGTTGTCCGTGTTATTAGATATTCCTCTGGTTATTTTTGGAGAAAACGAGGCAGAGTATGGGAATCCAACAATAGATAATGATAAACCTACCAGAGATTCAAAATTTTATAGCGCTGAACTAAATTTAAAGGATTTAGTTTTAGGTGGAATTCCTGCTCAAAACTTAATTGACGAACATGGTTATAAACTATCTGACTTAGATGCGTATTTGCCAGTTAATCCCTATGAAATAAAAAAAACTGGAACTGAGGTTCATTATTTAGGGTATTATGTTAGGTGGCATCCACAAGAAACTTATTATTATTCCGTTCAAAACACTAATTTTATGCCAAATGATCACAGAACAGAAGGCAGTTATAGTAAATACTCGTCAATTGATGATAAAATTGACTGGCTTCATTATCACACAACATCAATTAAATTTGGAATAGGAAGGGCAACTTATGACACTGCTCAAGAAGTAAGAAATGGAGATTTAACAAGAGAAGAAGGTATTTCTTTAATAAAGCGATTTGATGGAGAGTTTCCAGACCAGTATATACAAGATTGTTGCGATTATATGGACATATCTTTAAAAGAATATCATGATACTACAGAAAAATTAAGAAGCCCTCATTTATGGAAAAAAGTCAATGGAAATTGGGAATTAAAATATCCAATTTGGAAAGAAAATAATAAATGAAAGATATTCGAAAACTATCAGCAGATAATTATTGGGATTATGAACTGGGGTATTGGTGGTTTAGTGATGTGTCACGTTTTGCTAAAACATTATGTCATGCAGAGCTTTATAAAATGATAAAAGACTTACCAGGTACAATAGCAGAATTTGGAGTATATAAAGCTAATAGTTTAATACGCTGGCTATCATTACGTGAAATTTTTGAAACTTCATCTTCCCGAAGAATAATTGGATTTGATGCTTTTGGTGCCTTTCCAAATAAAGGCTTATCAAATGTAAAAAGTGATTTAAATTTTATTAAAGAATTCGAAAAAGATGGTGGAGATGGTTTATCTCTAGAAGAGACTAATTTAATATTAAAAGCTAAATCTTTCAGTAATTATGAATTAATTGATGGTGATATAAGAAATACCCTTTTAGATTATTTAAAAAAAAATAATAATGAGAAGTTTAGTTTAATACACTTAGATATGGATGTATATGAACCAACTGCTTTCGTGCTTGGCGAATTATTTAACAAACTTATTGATGGAGGACTCATAGTCATTGATGATTATAATACTGTTGAAGGAGCAACAATTGCTGTCGATGAATTTATTGTTAAACACCCAAATTTAAAAATCGAAAAATTACCTTATAATACTATTCCCAGTTTTATTAGGAAATGCTAATACCTTATAACAATAACTTACTATAAGTATAAAATTTTACTTTGTCATTGATACGTGAATAATTTAGAATTATCCTATCTAAAAATAAAAAAAAACTCTCTAAAAAAGAAACATAATAGTGAAAAAAAAATTTAAAAAAAATAATGATTTTATTTATTACAGTGAGTGGAAAGAAACAGTTCTTACAACTAAAGCTACTATTAAAGATGTTTTAAAAAACCTAAATAAATCTGGCTCGAGAATCTCCTTAATAGTTAACAATAAAAAACAATTTCAAGGAACTATTTCAGATGGAGATATTAGAAGAGCATTAATTAATGGAGTAGAACAAAATTCCTCAATTCAAAAAATAATTAACAAAAATTCTTTTACGGTTAGTCCTAAAATAAAGCATGAATTTGTTTTAGATTTAATGGTAAAAAACAAAATTCAACAAATTCCAGTTGTTAATAAAAGTAAAAAAATTGTTGGATTGTATCTTTGGGATGAAGTTTTATCACATAAGAAAATTCCTAATACAATGGTAATTATGGCCGGAGGAAAAGGCACTAGACTAGGTAAATATACTAAAAATTGTCCAAAGCCACTTTTAAAAGTTAATGGAAAGCCGATGCTTGAGAGAATAATTGTACGAGCAAAATTACAAGGGTTTGAAAATTTTTTAATATCAATAAATTATCTTGGACAAATGGTAAAAGATTATTTTTCTAATGGAGATAAGTGGAATATTAAAATAAATTATATAAAAGAACACAAGCCTCTTGGCACTGGTGGAGGAATTAGATTAATATCTCCTAAACCAAAGCTTCCCTTTGTGGTATCAAATTGCGATATAATGACAGATATTAATTATGGAGAGTTGTTAAATTTTCATTACAATCATAATGCAGTTGCAACAATGGCAGTGCGTAGTCATGAATGGGAAAATCCTTATGGGGTTGTCCGAACCAAAGGTATTGACATTATTGGTTTCGAAGAAAAACCAGTTGTGCGGAGTCATATCAACGCGGGAGTATATGTTTTAGAGCCATTAGCAATAAATGTCATAAAAAAAAATGAAAAACTTGATATGCCAAATATTTTTGAAAGACTTAAAAAAAAAAATTTAAAAACTGTTGTATACCCAATACATGAACCATGGGCTGATATTGGAATGCCAGAAGATTATTTAAAAGTAAAATAAACCAAAAATTTATGATTAAAGCACTGTTAATAGTAGGCTACGGAAGCATAGGTAAACGACATGCAAGATTAGCAAGATACCTGTTTCCTTATGCAAAAATTGTTATTTTAAGACATAAAGTTTCTAAAAAAATAAAATATCCATATGCTGATCATTGTGTAGCAAATTTAAGCGATGCAATTAAATTTAAACCACAAATTGCAGTAATAGCTAATCCAGCCAGCAAACATATAAATATTGCTCATTCTCTTGCGAAATTAGGAGTTCATCTATTAGTTGAAAAACCAATATCAAATTCAAGTAAGAACGTTATGAAACTTTTTAAAATATGTAAACTAAAAAAAATTATTCTAATGGTTGGTTACAACTTACGTTTTTTGGAGTCTTTAAATAAGTTTCGTGAAATCTTAAAAAAAAATACTGTGGGTAAAATTCTGTCAATTAGAAGTGAAGTCGGTTCATATTTCCCTTCATGGCGACCTGAAACTGATTACAAAAAAAGTGTTTCAGCAATAAAAAAACTTGGTGGAGGAGTGTTATTGGAGCTAAGTCATGATATCGACTATTTAGTCTGGTTATTTGGAAATGTTAAATGGGTAAGTTCTACAATTCATAGACAAAGTGATTTAAAAATTGATACAGAAGATATTGCCCATATTACACTCTGCCTGTCAGGTAAGTATAAAAATAAAAATATTATTGCAAATTTAAACATGGATTTTTGTAGACATGACTCCACAAGGTTTTGTAAGGTCATAGGAAAGCTAGGCACATTACACTGGAATGCAATTGATGGTAAAATAAAATTATTTAAAAAAGGTGCAAAACAATGGATTACGATTTATAAAAATCAAGTTCATACTGACTCAACTTATATTTCTGAGTGGAAACATTTTATTAATTGTATCAAAAATAATAAAAAACCAAAAGTCACTGGTAAGGATGGATTGGAAGTAATCAAAATAATTGAAGCTATTAAAAAATCATCAAAAACCTCATCTATAGTATCTTTAATATAAGAAATACAATATAACTTAATAATGAATATTTTTGCTCTTATATGTGCTCGCAGTGGTTCAAAGGGGGTACCTAATAAAAATATAAAACTTCTTGCTGGGAAGCCTTTAATTGTTAGATCTATAAACCAAATAAAGGAACTTAAAGAAATTAGTAGAGTAATTGTTTCTACAGATTCTGAGGAGATTGCAAATATAGCTATTAAAGCTGGTGCTGAGGTGCCATTTATTAGACCCAAAAAATTATCTGAAGATGATTCCCCTGAGTGGTTAGTTTGGAGACATGCACTAGAAAGTATTAACAAAATATATGGTGGTTATCCAGATATCTTAATCATTGTTCCGGTAACCGCACCATTAAGAACTGCAGATGACTTAAAAAACTGTTTAATTGAATATCAAAAAGGTAATGCAGATATTATAATTACAGCAACAGATTCTCACCGAAGCCCATATTTTAACATGGTAAAAATTGATAAAGAAGGTATGGCCAATCTTTTAATTCCACCAAGAGAAAAGATAACAAGAAGACAAGACATACCGCGTGTTCTAGATATGACTACAGTAGCATATGTTACAACTCCAAAATATATAATAGAAAATAATAGTATTTTTAGTGGGAAGGTACGTCATGTTCATATTCCAATTGAACGTGCTCTTGATATTGACTCTTTGTTTGATTTTAAGATTGCGGAGTTGTTATTATCTAAGGAATAAAATAAACTAAAAATTATATAAATGTTAAATCTTTCAAAGTTAATGTCCTTAAAAGACAGAAGAGCACTTATTACAGGAGGTAATGGCCATATAGGAAGAATAATTGCATTGACTTTGGCTGAATTAGGGGCCGACTTAATTTTAGTAGATCGCCACGGATCAAATTACAAAAAATTAACTACTGAAATTACAAATAATTTCAAAGTTGATATTCGAACATATGATTGTGATTTGGGTATTGAAAATGATCGCAAAAAATTGATTTCTACTCTTTGTAATGAAAATACCTCACTGAATATTTTAGTAAATAATGCTGCATTTGTTGGTGACACAAATCTAGAAGGCTGGGCAACAGATTTTGATAAACAATCAGTTGAAACCTGGAGAAGCGCATTGGAGGTAAATTTAACTGCAGCGTTTAGTCTTATCCAAGGATTAAGCCCATTATTACAAAAGAGCAAAGGAGCAAATGTTATTAATATTGGTTCAACCTATGGATCTTGGGGGCCTGATCATAGACTTTACGAAGGAACATCAATGGGAAACCCAGCAGCATATGCTGCATCGAAAGGTGGGTTAATTCAACTTACTCGCTGGTTAGCGACTACATTAGCAAGCAGTATACGTGTAAACACATTATCGCCTGGAGGAGTTTTGAGAAACCAACCAGAAACATTTATAAAAAAATATAATGCAAGAACTCCTTTAGGGCGAATGGCAACAGAAGATGATTTTCGTGGTGCCATAGCTTATCTGGCAAGCGACTTATCAAGTTATGTAACTGGTCAAAATTTAGCAGTTGATGGTGGTTGGGGAATTTGGTGATTTTAAATTAGTATGTTTTTTAAAAAAGATACTCCAGATTTGGCTGTACCACATGAAACATCATTTTTAGCAAAAAAAGTTGTAATTGTAGATGGTATGATAGGCGGAGGTAAAAATCTATTATCTACTATTGTATCTAGCTTACCAAGTGTAGAAATGTGGCTTCATAAACCTGAAATTGAACATATGTGTGCCATGCATCACCTAGGTCATTTAAGTTTAGATGCTGCTAAAACTTTAATTAACATGTGGGTAGATGAAGAAATTTACAATCAAAGCATGAGTAGAAATACAAATTTTAAACCCTCAGATCACTCAAGTGTATTTAATCATTCTAGACCATTAAGATATTTTAAAAGATTATTTAAAAGTCCTTCTGAAGCAACAAAAAGTTTAAAAAAAGAGATGTTAGTAATGAATTTAATGACACATGTAAACACAAGTTACTCTAAACCATTATTTGAGGCGCTAGGTGAACGTTTGATTTACATTAGAGTTACTAGGCATCCCATGTCGAAATATATGCTCAATCATAATAAAAAATGGAATGAACGTTGGAATATTGACGATCGACATGGACCTATCTTGTATAAAACTCTTGATCAAAATTTAAAATCAACTCATCTTCCGTTTTATGCTAAAAATATTGAAAAAACTTATTTAGATGCAAACTCTACTGATAGAGCAATATTGTTGTTTGATCAATGGATAAGAAATAGCGACAAATTTATTGATGAAATGAAAAAATATACTAAAGCGGAAATCTTTGAAATACCTTTTGAAAAGTTTGTTTTTCAACCAAAAATATACGTAAAAAAAATAGCGTTATCGCTTGGTGTGGTTCCAGACAATATTACAAACAAGGTAATGCGTCGGCAGGGAGTGCCTAGAAGCTCATTAACTGATGCACCAAAAAGTAAGATTTACTCCAAAATAGGCATCGACCGTAAAAAAAAATTTTTCACGTTAGATGAGAATTTTGCAGAAGGAAGAGCTTTTGCAGCTGAAACAGCGAGTCCAGAAGCCTTATCTATTCTAGACAAACTGTCAAAAGATTATGAAAAAAGACATAATATAGACAAGTAAATTAAATTGAAAATTAAAAAAAGTTATGTTTTAGGGTGATATTAATTAAGTAAAAAAAATTTAAAATATATCTTAATTGTCTATGAAAGATAAAAAAAAATCACCAAATTATTTGCAATGTATAGGCATTGTTAGTCCAATAAGATCTGGAGGTAATTTGCTCAATAGATTGCTAGACTCTCATCCACAATTAGTTACAAATCATTCTGAGAATTTTCTAAGTATATATACAACTCGAAATGATCAATTAGAAAAAAAAATCTCTAAATTTAAAAAAAAAATAGTTGGTAAATTAGATAAAAAAAAATTTTTCCAATCTTTACTATTTAAAGACAAATATCATATTGAAGCAAGCAAAACTGGTTGGATTAAGACAAATTATAACAATCCAATTGAATACAAATATAATTATAATATGCATTATAAATATTTTCAGGAGTCTTTAAAATTAAATTCTAATTATAATTATAGATTCTTATTAGATGTTTATGTTAAATCTTTTTTTAAAAGTTTTAATTCTCATAATATTAGAAAAGAAATTAAATTTTATAATACATATTGGCCAAATTTTTCTTTATTCAGGAAAAATTTGAAAGATTTTTTTGAAATTTATCCAGATGGATACTTAATATATATTATAAGAGACCCTTTACAATGGGCTGCTTCTTGTAAAAGAAGAAATGCTAAAGAATTTTCAATAAGATACATGAGATTATTTTATGAAAGATCTATTTTAAATTTTATTAATCAAACTAATAATAAAAAACAAAATATTTTAATCATAGATTTTGATGATTTAATTATTAATACAAAAAAAACTATGAAAGCTATATTAAAAAAATTGAATTTAAAAAACAAATATCAAAGCATTATACATCCCACAGTATTAAAAAAAAAAATTGAAGGGAATTCGATACTTCCTGAAAAAAGAACTTTTAAAGTAAACAAAAAAGTGCTTAAAAATTTTAATACTATTTTGAATAACGATGAAAAAGATAAAATTGTTAAAAAATTCAATAAGATTTATAGAAAAATATTAAAAAAAAAACTTAACTTAAATTAATTTAATTTAATTTTATTTAATTTTATTTTGTATATATTTTTTTTATTAAAATGAGTTACTAAATTTTACTAAATCATATAGACCTATTAAAAAAAAAGATTATAAACAAATTTAATGGCTCTTAACAATTATTCAAATAAATCAAAGAAAATAGTTATTTATTGCTCCGTGCCTATTTTTGATACATGGCCTAAAAAATGGCAGTTAGAAAAATTTAGCAATTATGGTTTAGATCTTGAAATATGGAGCACTGAAGAAATTTTTTATAAACTTGAAAATATAAAGGCTGCGGCCAGTGGTTCTGGTGAATATTTATATACCGATTTACCTATATATAAAATAAAAAATCTTATTGAATTAGAAAAAAGAGTATCTCAATTAAATTCAGAAGCAGTCATATGCATAATGACTTTAGGATCACTAAATGAAAATAATTTTGATAACCCTGATTTAGATATTTTTAACAGAAATAAAATTAAATATGTTATCCACCATTTAGCTCCACATTTTGTTGTTCCAAGTGCGTGGTTTAAATTAAAATTTAATTTTAGACTTTTACAAAAAAGGCTAAATAATCATAAAAAAAAACCATATCTTATAATTGGAACTGGAACTGAAGGAAGGAGTCAAGCTTTTAAAATTTATAGTAAGAAGTTTAAATATAAAAGCTTACCGTCGTATAATGTGCTCTGGTTCAAACAGAAGCCAATAATTGATAAAAAATATGTTATTTATATCGAGGAAAATGTCAATTTATCTCCTGACAATAACTTATTTGGGACTGAAAACTCTGTACACGATACTGAGGGATTTTATAAAAGGATCAATGATGTTTTTGAAAAAATTGAAAATTGGACAAATTTAAAAGTAGTGATAGCTGCATCTGGCAAGTATGATTATAAAATAAATCCATTTAAAAATAGAAAAATTATATATAAGAAAACATCAAACCTAATACAGCATTCAGAACTAGTATTAGGTCACAAATCTTCAGCACTAGAACAGGCAATCGCAGACTATAAACCATTATTAATGCTAAAAGATCAAGGGTTTAAAAACCAAAAAAATAAATTAATTGATAGCCATGCACGCTGTTACAGATTAGAAGCTGTTTGGACAAACAAATTAACAAAAACTTTTTTTAAAAAAAATAATCAAGTTAATAAAGCATTATACAACGAAGTAATAAAAGAATATTTAAAAGAAGAAAATGTTACAGGTAATTTTCTTGAAAATATTGCAGCAGTACTACATGAGATATAAAAAAATTGAAATTCATATATTATTTAATAATTATCTTAAAATTAGTTTATGTTGTTTAAAATATTTATATTGATATAAAATTTTATTAACTTACCAAATAACAAAAAACATAGAAAATGTTATTAAGTATTTGCATACCAAATTATAATAGAGCTATATATTTAAATAACTGTTTAAATTCAATTTTATTAGCTAAATCATTTTCATCTTTAAAATTTGAAATTTGCATTTCAGACAATGGCTCAAAAGATGATATCGCATCAATTGTTAATCATTATAAAAAAAAAGGATTAAGGATTAATTTTAAAAGAAATAGCAAAAATTTAGGATTTGGCTCAAATTTTTATAAAGTAGTAAAAATGGCTAAAGGTGAATTTATTTGGCTTATTGGTAATGATGATTTGTTATACATATATGCTTTGAAAGAACTAGAGAGTTTGTTTAATAAAAATAAGAATGTTGACTTTTTTTTTATAAATTCTTCTAGCTTAAACTCAAAATTTGTTTTTAAACAAAAACAACCTTTTAATACAAAAAAAATTCCTAGTAACCTCAACAATTTTTCAAAATTAAAAAAAAGTCAAAAAACCAAATTTTTTGATTTAGTAGATCCATTAGTTTCATGGGATTTTATGCTTGCGATGTTTTTAACTGTTTATAGAAGAAAAAAATTTATCAAGAATATCAATATATTAAATAAAAAAAAATTAAATGATCCTGGAATTTGGTCAACTATCGATAATACAGTGCCACATGTAAAAATTTTTTCTCATACTTTTAAAAATTCTAATTGTTATTTTCAAGCAAAACCATTGTCGGTAAATTTATTTGGAGAGAAAGGCTGGAGTGATATCTACCCTTTTATAATGATAATTAGAATTCCTGAGTTGCTTGATATTTATAAAAAAAACGGATTACCATTTATCAAGTATATTATTTACAAAAACCATGTTCTGAAAAAATTTGTTCCATACATGTATTATATTCTTAAAAATAAAAAAAATAGTAATTACAAATTTATTAGTTTTAAAAAAAATATAATAAATAATATGCTATATCCAAACATTTATATTTATGGAGTCTATTATATAATAAAAAAAATTTTCATTTCATTTATAAGCATATTTAAATAAATAATTTAAAAAATGTATTTTAGATTTTCCAGGGTGCTATTTTTTTTTTTAAAAGTTTAACTAGATATTCTTTATCTCTTGGAGTATCCATACATTGCCAAAATCCCATATGTTTAAAACCTATGATTTGTTTTTTTTTAGATAATTTTTCTAAGGGTTTTCTTTCCAGCATTTCATTTTCTTTACTAAGAAATTTAAAAATTTCTCTACTAAAAACAAAAAATCCACCATTAATCCAGCTATCGTGAATTTGTGGTTTTTCCTTAAAATTTTTAACTAAATTACCTTTTAATTTTACTTCTCCAAATCTCACTGGCGGTCTAACAATTGTCATGGTAGCTATTTTGTTGTTTTTAATATGAAATTTCTCCAGTGAATTTAAATTTTGATTAGTCAATCCATCTCCATATGTAAGCATAAAATTTTTATCTTTGGATAAATATTTTTTTAATTTAAGCAATCTGCTTCCAGTTAATGTGTTTGTCCCTGTATCAATACATTTGATTTTAGTATGTAATTTTTTATTTTTCTTTTTTTTAAAATAATTTTTTATTACTGATCCTTTGTATCCCAAAGCCAAAATGAAATCATTATAACCAAATTTTTTGTAATAATTAATAATGTGTACAATTATTGGATCTTTATCAATTTTAGCCATCGGTTTAGGTATAATTTTGGTTTCAAAACCAAGTCTTGTACCTTTACCACCACATAAAATAACTATTTTCATGAATTGTTAATTATACTACCAATTATAATTAAAACGCTTATCATCTATACCCAACCTAACCATTTCATTTTCATTGTGAGGTAAATTTAAGCAATTTGCTATAATCGAATGCTCATTGTTTAATCCTTTAAATCCATTCCAGATATTTGGTGGTATAGTAATCAAAAAATAGTTTTCAGGTGATAAAAATATTTCTTGGTATTCACCAAAACTTTTGCTGGCTTTTCGATTATCAAATAACACAAGTTTAACTTTACCATAGACGCATACATAATTTAGAGTAGCTTCTTTGTGTAAATGCCAGGCTTTAATTTTATCCTTAAATATAGTAGAAAAATATATTTCCCCAAATTTATCAAAATTTTCACTATCGTTCCTTAGCATATGCATAACTGAACCTCTATGGTCTGAAATAATCTTTAATTGTGAAATTTTTATACCTTCAATATTTTTGGTCATTATCAATCAATATTCGTAGGAAAAGTTCCTAAAATCTTTGTTAATAAAATTTCTATAATTCTTTTTATTAATTATATGAAATTTAGGTAAATGAAAAATTAAGTTTCCACCTTTTTTAATATAACTTAATTCTTGTTTAATAATTTCAGACCTGAATGACCAAATCAAAACTAGCATATATTTTGGGTTTAAAAGTCTCATTTTCTCCTTTGAGATAATTTTGATATTAGTACCAGGTGTAAATTTTCCAGATTTTTGTTTATTTGCATCACAAATATAGGGCATTTGAACTGAGTTTACATTACAATAATTTAAAACTATATTTCCTTTAGTAGAAGCTCCATAACCAATAATAGGTTGATTTTTCTTCATAAAATTAATTAAATCAGTTTTTACTCTCTTGATCCTTTTCGAAAAATTATGGAAAGCTTTTTTACTAATATTTTGTTCATCATCTTTTATTTTTTTTATCAAGTTTTTGTTGATTTTTATTTTATTACTATTTTTTGTTATAATGACTTCTATACTTCCACCATTAATTTCATTTAATTTAACATTTATAACTTTTAAATTATTATAAAGTAATATTTTCTCAAATACACCAAAAGTATAATACATAACATGTTCATGACATATTTGATCAAAAGTTAAATTTTTTAACATTAAAGGCAAGTAAGAAAATTCGCATATCCAAATACCATCATCACTTAAAAGTGTTTCAATATCTTTGCAAAATGAATTTGGATCTTCGACATCATAAAACATAGCAAAACTTGAAATTAGGTCAAATTTTATATTTTTATTTTTTACTTTTTTAAGAATATTTTTTTTAGAAAAAAAATCAGTTATTAACTTCATTCCTTTATATTCTTTTTTAAATTTTTTTGCAGAAGGATCAATCCCATACAAATTACTTTGCTTACCTAATAATTTTAAGAATGAAGCATCGTTGCTTCCTATGTCTAGTAAATTATTACCCTTTTTTATCAATTTATATTTTTTTAATCTTTTAACTTTTTCTTTCAAATGTGAAACCATCATCTTGCTGACAGATGTTTTGTAACCATAGTGACTTCCATACATTTTTTTTGTATCTGTGGAATTGTTTAATTGAACCAAGTTACAGTTTGAACATTTGAATAAGTCTAGACTGTATTTAGGTAAATTTATTACTTTCTTTGAATAAAAAAAACCACTAAGAGGTTGTTCACCAATTTTCACTACTCTTTTTAAAGAATTTTTTTTACAATTTTTGCAATTCATAAAAAATTATATTATTTGTTTGTTTTTTAAGCACATATCTTTTAATAAAATCTAGATTAATTTAGACATTAGAAGACATAATAAACGTTATAGAATAAGTTAAACAAATTACAATCACCAATTAGAAGTTTTATGCGATATGTGATTTGTAAGTTTTTTATTTTTATTTTTATATAATATTTTACCAGAGCAATTAAATTTTTTCCATAAACTATTAGAAAATTCTAAAATAGTTAATCTATTTGACTCTGACACGTGATAAGTTTGATGATATTTGAATTTTTTTTTATTAAAATTTAACGCGTCAAATAATTTTTTTACTACAAAATCAATATGATTAAAATCTCTTATTTCAAAAGGATTTTTAAGGAATAGATTTTTATTTTTTTTTGCACATTTTTTTATTGATGAATATAATCTATCTTGATTTTCGCCTTCGCCATATACTGGAAATAGTCTCATAATTCTAAATTTACAATTATATTTTTTAGAATAATTTCGGGCAATACTGTTAAAAACAAGTTTACTTAAACCATAAGAATCATTTGGAAATTTAAAATCATTTCTTTTTACTCCATTGGAGTTTATATTAATTGTACCAAATTCAGACGAGCTGCTTATAATCATAAATTTTTTACAATTATTTTTTATAGCTTTTAAAATTAATTCTTTTGAGTCAAATACATTAACTTGAAAATTTTTTCTTAAATTATTTCTTTCATTTGTTTTTGTACCTTCTGATGCAAAATGAATTAAAACGTCAATTTTACCAACTTTTTTTAGGTCAATTTTACTAAATTTACCCACTATCCATTTTAAATTCTTCCTAGATATCTTATTTTTTCTTCTTGAAATTGCAGTTATTTTTATGTTCTTATTAAGCGAGTATTTAATGAAACTTTGGGCTATAAATCCACTTGCTCCCGTGACTAGAAGTTTCATTAATTAAAATATTTAATTTTTTTTTGAAAATCCTTAAATTGATTAATAGTAAATTCAATTATCTTTTTTTTATTTTTTTTATTTGCATAAAAAATTTTAAACCAATCAAAAGTTAATTTTAATGAAACTTCAGGGCTCATATAAATTTTCCATTTTAAAGCTTTTAAAGATTTTTGAGAATTCAAAGATAAAAATTTTGCTTCGTGCAATTTTTTTTTATTTTTATTCTGAATAATAATTTTAGATTTTGATTTAAATATTTTTTTTCCCATTTTTGCTAATTTTAAAACACTTATATGGACGTTGTTTGGTCCAAAATTCCAAGATCCGACAAATTTATGTCCATTTTTATTAAAAAGTTTTTCAGCTAATTTTAAATATCCGCTAACTGGCTCCATCACATGTTGCCAAGGTCTAGTTTGATTGGGATTTCTTATTAGTAAACTTTTCTTATGAATAAATGCTTCAACACAATCTTTAACTATTCTATCTTTTGACCAATCACCCCCTCCTATACAATTACCAGATCTAACTGTTGCTATTTTACACTTATTTTTGTCAATAAAAGATTTTATGAAGCTTTCAGTTATAATTTCACAGCAAGCCTTGGTTGAACTGTATAAATCATGCCCTCCTAGTTTGGAATTTTCATCAAAATTTACCTTTTTGTCATCATTTGAATAAACTTTATCTGTTGTAACAATTATAGCTGATTTAATAGATTTATTTAATTTGATTGATTTTAATAAATTATAAGTACCAATAATATTAGTTTTAATTGTATCATCAGGATCTCTGTAACTTACCAATACTCCCGATTGTGCAGCTAAATGAAAAACAATGTTTGGTTTAGACTTCTTTATAGCCTTATTTAGAGTAGTGAAGTCTTGAATATCTTTACGAAAGTCATTCTCTAAGAATTTAGAAAGGTTTAAATTATCAAAAAAATTTGGCTTTGAAATAGGATCTAATGCATATCCTGTAACTTTTGCACCTAAATGATTTAAAATTAATACCAACCAACTTCCTTTGAAGCCTGTATGACCAGTTATGAATACTTTTTTATTTTTCCAAAAGGAATTTGTCATCTTAGTTTTTTTAATAAGTTATTTATTTTAATTTTTTTATTTATATCAGTTTTTAATAATTTAATATCTTTATTATTATCAATTGAATACCAAAAACCAGAAAATTTTTGAAATTTACATTTATTTGTTTTAATAATTTTTGGATATAAATCCACTTCAAAGTTTTTAAAATTTTTAATATTTTTAGTTAGTATTTTACTTTTTAAAATTGCCATTCCAGAATAAACATTTGCTGTATTATTGTTTCTGTTGGCTATTTTAACAGCATTAAAAATCACATCTCTTTCAAAATTTGTTACTAAACCCTTGGATAATGTAATTGTACCATAGGGCAAGTTAGTTTCAGATCCTAAAAATGTAATGAAAGTATTTTTGTACCTAATATGATTTTTATAAATTTTATTTAAATTAAAATCAAATACAGCGTCTCCATTTAATAATAAAAAATTCTCTGATTTTATATATTTTTTAATAGCAAATATTCTTTTTGCTATTGGCGTATTTACTCCTGTTGGAACAATTTCTAAATTATAATTATTAAAAATTTTCTTTTTTAAATATTCTTTTATTTGATCTCCCTTGTATCCTATTGGTAATATAAAATGATTGAATTTATTTCTTTTTAACATCTTTAAGATATACCAAATTATAGGTTTACCATTGATTTCAACTAGAGATTTAGGTATTTGTTTGGTAATCGATCCTAATCTTGTACCTTTTCCTCCACATAGTATAACAGCAGACCTTATTTCTTTACTCTTACCTAGTTTCATCTTGTAAAATAATAATTATAAATTTTTGATAATCTCTTAGTTTTATAATAACCACTTAAATCGTTCCTTTTTTTTTCTTTAAATTTAAATAAACATTCATCCATAATTTTTAAAACATTATTATATTGATCAAAATAATTTTCATTAATTTCGATTTGAATTTCTAAAATTTTAGGATTTTTAAATAATTCAATTCCACCTCTTAAAATTAAATGTTCTACACCATCAACATCAATTTTTATATAATCAGGAACATTAAGAATTTGACTATCTATAATATGATCTATATTTGTAGAAAATATTTGGTATTTGTTGTCTGGCTTCATTTTTTTACCTTCAAAATCAATATTTTTGTCTATTGAATTATTGCTCTCACCTTCAATAAATTTTCCTTCATTGAATTCTAAAAAATTATTTTTATTAATCCCAAGAGGTACTTGAAAAATCTTAATTTTACTCTCTAAATTATTAATAGAAATGTTTCTTGAAAGAATTCTCAAATTACTTGTAGAAGGTTCAAAGCTTATAACTTCGATATTTTCAATGTTTGCAGCAGCGTAAATTGAATATAAACCAATATTTGAGCCTATATCCCAAAAGATTATTTTTTTATCTTTTTTAAAATTATCTATCCACAATATAGTTTCAGGTTCTTTTTTATAAAAATCTCTTACAAGTAAATCAATTAAATAGTTTGGAGTAAAAAAAGTTAAGTACTTTCCTGATTTTAATTTAACTTTTTTATAAGCATCTTGCTCAATATAAGACCTTATCCACACTAAAATGTTTCTATTAAAAAATTTTTCTAGTAAAAAATTAATAATTTTCAAGAAGATATAAATGGTGTATGAGATTTTTTTAATCATCGATTTAATAATATATTTAAATGTTATTATTTAAAAATTTCAAAAATATTCAATAAATTTGATATAATTAAATATGATTTTAATAGCTAACTTTATTAGTCTTTAATCTAGATTTGGTAGATTATCCAGAGCAAAAGAAAAGATAATAATTTTAAAAAAACTCAAATACCAAAATTAACGAATTGGCATAGGTTTTTTGATATAAAAATTAAATTTTTAATATTATTTGAAATTATTAAAAGATCTTTTTGAAAAAAAAAGTTATTAAATTAAAATTTAATTTGTTTAAAAATATAAACTTTTAGTTTTAAATAGACAATTTAAGATTAGACAGCTTATAGGGTATGATGAAAAAAAATAATAAATCACTATGGCTTAAATAATGCCAAGTATAGCTGTTTTTGGTGGTACTGGATATTTAGCATCATTAATAAAAAATCAAAATAATGTAAAAAAAAATAATTACACTTTCTTTTCAAGAAAAAGAGGCAAAAAAAATTATGTCAATTTTTTATCATTAAAAAAAAATTTAGATATTTTAAAAAATTTTGATTTTATTATCCACTTAGCAGGTCCAAATCAGGAACAATTAAAAAGAAACAAGCAATTAATAGAAAAAAAAAATGAAATAACCTCAGTGATTTGTGATGCATGCTTAGCTTACAATATAAAATTAATCTATATATCTTCAATGCAAGTTTATAGTGATTATGGAAAAAATCACATTTCTACGAATTCTAAAATTAATAAAAAAAATCTCTACTCAATATCACACTATAAATCAGAAAAGATAATAATCAAAAAATTTTTAAAGCATAAAAAGATGTTTACGATATTAAGAATGGGCAATGTATTTGGATTTAGAAAATATAATCATCCAAAAGAAATCGATGATAATCTTTTACACAGTTTGTGTGATACAGCTTTAAAAAAAAAAAAATTTTGATAAAGAACGGTTCTATTCAAAGAACATTTATTCCATCAAAAATATTTGTTAACTTGATTAATACAATAATTAGAGAAAATTTTTTCTTTAACTCTTTATATAATATTTCCTATAAAACTTTAAATTTAAAAGAGATTGCTGAAATTATAAAAAAAAGATTAAGTCTGATTTTTAATATACAAATAGATATTATAGTTAGGGAATTTTATTTAAAAAAAAATTTTTTAATAAGAGCTAATAATAAATTAAAATTTTCGGTTTCTAATCAGAAAATTAATTTAGAAATTGATCAAATATTAAAAATATTAAAAAAGTTGATATAATTGAAATAAATACAAATTTAAAATATCAGGAAGAAATTTGAAAATAAAATCATAATATATCTAAGAGGTTTGTAAATTGAATAAGAATATTAATGACATTGTATCAATTATAATTCCAACTTTTAATAATGCAAAATTTATTGTTAAAGCACTTGAGTCTATCATAAATCAATCCTATATAAATTGGGAGGCAATAGTTGTCGATAATAACTCTAAAGATAACACTTTCAAAATTGTAAGTAATTTTAATGACACAAGAATTAAATATTTAAAAATTGAAAATCAGGGTGTAATTGCAAAATCTAGAAATCTAGGAATAAAGTTTGCCAAAGGAGAATGGATTGCATTCTTGGATTCTGATGATTGGTGGACTGAAGATAAACTTAAGATTTGTTTAGATAATATTAATGAAAATGTTGATTTTATTTATCATGACCTAGAGGTTATTTATGAAAAACCAAAATTTTTATTTAAAAAGAAAAGCTTTAAAGGTCGTCAATTAAAAAAACCTATATTAAATGATTTACTTATAGGTGGAATTTATAAGGGAAATGCTATCGGTAACTCATCAGTAATGGTCCGTAAAAAAATACTTATTAAAATTGGAGGTATAAGTGAAAATGAAGACTTAGTAGCTTCTGAAGATTTCAATACATGGTTAAGAATTGCTGAGATAACCGATAGATTTAAATATTTAAATAAAAGATTAGGTTATTATTTAATCCATGAAACTAGTTCACAAAAAAAAAATTTATCTATACCTCATAGACAAGCTGTTATTGAATATATGAAGTATTTTAATGATAAAGAAAAATTAGATTTAGAAGTAAAGCTCAATTACATGTCAGCAAATTTTAATACTTCCATTAATTATTTTACTGAAGCAATAAAAGAATTTGTTTTTGTAATAAAAAATGGAAATATTAATTTTAAAATTAGATCTTTTTTAAAAATAATTTTACTAATTTTAAAAAGAAAATTTATAAGAAATGAAAAAATTTAATAATTTATATACAGACATATATGGTTTTTTTATATTAAAAAAAAATTTTAATAAAAATAGAGTAAAAAAAATATTTTCTTTAATTAGAGTTGATAATACATTTAAGACGACTAACCCAAATAGAATGTTTGATGTTAATATAATTTTGAAAAACTATATAAAAAAATTTTTTTCAAATAAAATAAATATATGTGACTTAGGTATTTCTTCAGGTCAGTCAACATTAGAATTATACAAAGAATTAAAAGAGAAAAATATTAATTATTTATATGGATTTGATAAACAAATATTTATAAAAATTTTTAAATTTAAAAATTTAGTTTTCTTATATAGTTTAGATAATAATCTGTTAATGGTTGAGTATAAAAAATATTGTTTAAGATATAGATATTTTATTTTTTTTAAACAAGTAGAAAAAATTTTAATTTATTTATTTAAAATAATGAAAATAAATTACTATAAAACAGATGTATTGGTTCCAGGTTTACACAAAATAAACAATTTTAAGTTTTGTGAGCAGGATATCTTTAATATGGAGAAAAAATATTTTAATTATTTTGATGTTGTGAGAGTGACTAATCTTTTAAATTATTCATATTTTTCAAGACAAAAAATAAAAATAGCTAAGTTTTATTTAAATAAAATATCAAAAGAAAATAGTATTATACTTATAAATAGGACAAACGATAAAAAAAAAAATATTGCAAGTATTTTTAGAAAGAGAAATGGAAAGTTTGAATTATTGGAGGATATAAATGGAGGTTCTGAAATTAAAGATATTATGCTTTCATTATAAAAAATTTTGAAGTTAATTTTAAATTTAACTGCTATTGAATGAGCTCAAAAAAGAAAATAACTTTTGCAATTAGTACTTTAACAGGTGGGGGGGCGGAAGGTATTTGTGTTAACATTGTAAATGCTTTTGCTAGAAGTGGATGGCGTGTAGACTTAGTTGTACTAAACTTAAAAGATGAAGTTTATGTTGATAGAATTTCAAAAGATGTAAATTTAATTACATTAAACGTCAATAACGCTCGATACTCTATTTTTCCTTTGTTGAAATATTTATATTTAAAAAAACCAAAAACATTTTTAGTTTTTAATCATGAACTAGCGGTGGTTTTGGTTGTATTAAGATTTATTCTCAGATTAAATATTAAAATTATTTCAAGAAATATAAGTATTTTGTCTTTCAAAATTGACGAACTAAAAAAAAAAAGGATTTTGGGGAAGGTTTATTTTGAGACCCTTGATTAAGCATTTTTTTAAAATGATTGATCATGTAATTAATCAAAGCCAAAACATGCGAGAAGATCTCATTAAACTTTACCCAAAACTTGATAGTCGCTCAAGTGTAATTTACAATCCAATTTCTGCTTATATAGATGAGTATATAAATAAAAATAATTTAACTAAAATCAAAAAAAAAATTATCTCTTATGTGTGGGTCGTCTTGAACCAGTTAAAGCTTTACATTATGCAATAGAGGGATTTGCAGGTATTACAAATCAATTTCCCAATTTAAGATTAAAGATAGTTGGACAAGGTATTTTAGAAGGAGAACTAAAACAAAAAGCTATTGATTTTTCTATTTCAGACAAAGTAGATTTTGAGGGTTTTCAAAAAGATATTATTCCATATTATTTATATGCAAAAGCTACCATTCTTACATCTCATTATGAGGGTTATCCAAATGTTCTTTTAGAGTCTCTTGCAATGAATACTCCTGTTGTTGCTTTTGATTGTCCAGGAGGAACAAGTGAAATTGTGAAAAATGGTTTTAATGGATATTTAGTAAATAATAAGGATATTGAGGATTTAAAAAATAAACTGGCAAATGTTATGTTGAAAGATCTAAATAATGATTATTTAAAAAATACAATTAAAGATAATCAAATTGATCAAGTTTTTAAAAATTATGAAAAATTATTAAATTTATTTATTTAAAAATTTTACTAGTAATTGCAAAAAAAAATATATCTCCAATTAAAGTTACAAATCTAAGAGCAATCGAAACTGCAACACCTTGCGCTTCACCAATTATAGGAGCAATAAAAAATATAATTACTGCTTCTCTCACTCCAATACCACCTGGCGCGCCTGGTACAACAAATCCTGTTACCCATGCAATACAAAATATTACTATAATTTTTCCTACAGTGAAAAAATTTATGTGAATAAAAATCTTAACTATGAATGCCAATAATAATCCTGTTATGATAAAGAAAATAAAATATGATATATAAATCAAACTAATATGAAGTATAGAATTCATTAAAGTTTTGTTTGGAATATTTATCTTTCGTTTTTGCATTAAATTTGGAGTAATACCAATCACTAAAACAAATATAAAAAAAGTGATAATAAAAATAATAACGGATTGATTTAATGAGAGATAATTATTTTCTAAATCAAATAAAATTATTCCACCTAAACTAATTAAAATCGACGCACATATAAGACCTAAAATTTCATAAATTGTAGCACCAGCCAAGACTATATGCTTTATACCTTCCTGTTTACCAAGTATATGTCTACCAATGACATGAAAAACATTTCCCGGTATATATTTGGCGATTTGAGATTTTCCATAAATTCTATTACAATTTTTTATTGAGATATTTTCATGTCCACACCATATAAGTAGTCTTCTCCAAGCGAATGATAATAAAAATTGACTACTTCCATATAAGACTCCACATATTAATATTGTGATAATTAGTAAATCATTAATAATATTGTTTTTTATCCAATATTGATGTTGCCAAAATTTTTCTCCAATAAACCAAAATGACAACAAAACGATAATAATTTTTAATAATTTTGTTACTATGGATTTATTCATTATTAATAATTTTTCTAATTTTATTCTAAATTAAGAAAGCTAATTTAAGAAAATAATTTATCAGATAATATGATTGAATTCATTCGGTTTAATTTTATCTAAATAAGTTTATATAATTATTCTCTTAGTCTAGCATGGGCAATTACATTCCAAGTAAGCTTTTTAATACGTAAAGTCGAAAAAAACTTCTCTAAAATTGGATCTAAAATTGATGAGATCAAAACTAATGGAATTCCAATAAAACTAGGCAGTATTCTAGACTCTGCTAATGGAGTAGTTAAAATACCTTGAGCATAAGTTTTGACATTAAAATTATTTTTTTCAAACATTGTACGAATTTGAGTTTCTGAAAATTCTGTTTGGTCTGAAGAGTAATCATTATCAATTTTTTTTCTTATTTTCCTTAGCAGACTGATTAGTGGATTTCCAGCCTGTGGTTCATTTACAACAATAATACCACCAGGGGCTAAATTCTTCTTAAGTAAATTAATTGCATTTTCTGGTTCAGGCATGTGATGCAATACACCTATCATAAGTATTACATTAAATTTAAAATTTGTATCAAATTCATTAATATTTAAACATTCAAAATTGACCCCTTTATAGCTGTTATGTTTAATAGCATAACTGATAAGGTTTTTTGAATAATCTACTCCAACATAATTAATAAATTTTCCTTTTAAATAATCTGCTGAAAAACCAGCTCCACAGCCCACTTCAAGAATATTATTTATAGGTTTTCTTATTCCTTGAATTGATCTTATCAATCGTTGTTTACGTGCAATACGACAGTATGATATTAGATCTTTTTTAACATAATTATTTGCAATATCATTAAAAAGCTTTTTATCATTACTTTCTCTTTTATTTTTCATCTATTCGAATTTTTTTTAGTGTTTCAGAACAATACAGATTTCAATTTTGAATATTTATTCATTTCGATCTTTTTTTCTATCCAATATTTCAATTATGTTACTGCTCATTTTAACAACTAAATCAGCAAGAAAACCAAAACATAAAATTATCAAACCAAACAAAAAAGAACCTAAAACGAAATTTACATTTTCAACTGGTTTTTCAGCTAAATTTAAAAAAAATAAAATGATTTGATATGTAAAAACTATAAAAGACATAGATAAGAAAAACCAACCAATTGGTCCAAAGATTTTTAGTGGTTTAATTCCAATAATTACCTGAATAATTTGTGGAATAACTTTAAACGGATATATAAAACTAACAAAAGATTTACCACTATCACGTCTTTTAAAAGTAACGGGGACATGATCGAAACGTAAATGTCTGTGGTATGCGTTTAACAATATTTGTTGAGTGTAATTATAATCACCTGGTAAATAAAAATTTGTTAGAAATGCATCATTAACCGCAAAAATACCAGGTTGGCTATCCATAACTGGCCAGCCAGTCATCAATTTCATTAATTTTGTAAAAAATTTATTACCAATTTTTCTAATAATTGGCATTTTGTATTTAATGTTTTTAAATCTATTCCCATATACTATGTCTGCTTCGTCATCACAAATTGGTTTAATCAAAGCAATTATATCATTAGGTTCATGCTGTAAATCTGCATCATATTTTACAACAATATTTGCGTTTATCTTATCTGCGCTCAGCAAACCTGTCCTCACCGCAGCGCCTAACCCCATATTTTTCTTGTGAGAAATTACCTTAACTTCTTCAAATTTTTCTGCAATATTTTTTGTTGTATCTGTTGAACCATCATTAATCACATGAATGGTTAATTTATAATCAATTTTAAACAATTTTTCTTTTAATGATAATATTCCAACTAATGTATCCTCAATGGTTTTTTCTTCGTTAAATGCAGGTACAATAACAACAAGTTTTTTCATATTTATTACTTAAGTACTTATAAATTTAATAATCATATTTTAAATAAGAAAATAATAATTAATAGTATTTAAATTTTATATAATTACTACGCGGTTAATCCATATAAGAAAAGTGTTAATATAACTATTATTTTAACAGATTTTTAAAATTTCAGTATTTAATACTTATGTCTATTAAATTTTTTTTCTAAAAAAATTTTAAAAAAAATGAAAATAAAAATTAATAAAATAAAATCTGTATAAATTAAATATCTTGGTTGGACACGTCCAAATAAATAAATCACAGAGTGATTAGCTAATGTAAAAGATGATAAAAAAATTAAAAATAAAGAAATTTTAGATTTAAATTTTAGAAAACAAAATAAACTAGGCAGGAATATAAAAAAAGGGACAAACACAAATAACCAAGTTGAATCATAAAATTTTTTAAATAAATTTTTTAAATATTTTTTGAAATTTGCTTGAATTAGTTTAATGGAAATTTCTTTTTTTAAATTTACAACTGAAGTATTTTCTTTTTTAGCTAAGTTGATTAGGTGATGTTCTGATATAGTATTTATCTTATTTAGGCTTAATCCGAAATGACCCCTTCCATCATAATATTTTAATGATGCTTTTTCAGTATCAATTTTTACAAAAAGTTTAATTAGAGTTCTTTTTAAATTTTTATTTTTAAATAATTCAGCATCATTTACGTTAGATATATACATAGCATCAGCATAGATATAGTAAAAAGGACCTAAATAATTTTCTCTTTCTTGGTAATTCAAGTAATTTATATCATTGTTTTTTGATATATTATTTTGAGACGAAAAATTTAATATTGATTTATTCAGCGATATTAAGAAATTATGCAAAAAAATAATTGAAACAAAACTTAATATTAGCCAAATGATTTTTTTTTTCTCTCTATGAAGAAAAATAATACCAATGTAAAGCACAAGGATCACTGGATATATAAACATAAATTGGTTTCTTGTTAAAAGCAAAAGGATGATAGATGTCGTTAATAATGTTAGGTTTTGGAGTTTAAAATCGTAAATTGTTTTTAAAGCAAAGCTTACAAAAAAAAGAGAAAAAGCATAAGCTATAGCTTCGGTAAGTAAAATATTGTAAAACTTCAAAATAGGTAAAAATAATAATATTGAAATAAATATTTTTGTTAAGTTTTCTAATTCAAAATAAGCTGCCAAAGTTTTTGAAATATAAACAATACTTATCCCTAGAATAATAGTCTGTAGTATAACTACAGAGTTTAATGTGTTGAAAATCGATTGCATTATTGAAATTAAAAAAGGGTATAAAGGAGGGTCCACTATATTTGTTTTTAGATAACGCGCAGAATCTTTGTAAATGATTGCTTCAGGAGAATAATAAATTAAAGTTATTACGCCAAAAGTAATTAGAATTTCTAAAATATATTTTTTTAATATCATTACTTATTTGAATAATTTAATTTAAAAATTTATAATTTTTTTTAAAGTTTTGATTATGTTATAAATCATCTGTCGATTTATTTAAGCTTTAAATTATGTATAAAGTTATTGTGAAAAAATGTTAACAGGACAAAAATCAAATAACAAAATTATTTTACGTTATTATGGCTGACTTATTAGGGGTAATTTCAATATCGTTTGTCTGTTTTATTACTTTGTTGCTAATAAAAAAAAAGCCTGAAGTTTCTAACATAATATTTGTTGCTTTGTTTGTAAGAATTTTAGTAATGTTTTTTGGTTACTATTTTATAGTTTTACCCGATAGTAATTTTGATGCCTTGGGTTTTGAAAAAGGTGCTTGGGAAAGATCTCAAGAAGAATTTTTTGATATTATAAGTTATCCCAAAAATAGTAATTTCATCAAATCTATAATTGCTATTCCTTACTCTATATTTGGAAGAAGTTTATTGATGGCTCAATCTATAAGTTTATTTTTTGGAATAGCCTCTGTCTATCTAGGATGGTTACTAGCCAAAAAATTGTGGGATGAAAAAACAGCAAAAAAATGTGGTTGGATATTAGCTTTGTTTCCTTCTCTAATTCTATATTCAGTTTTAACTTTAAGAGAAATCTATGCATGTTTCTTTTTGCTGGTTGCATTACATGGTGTTGTTAATTGGTGTAAAGATAAAAGTTTTAAATCATTAGTTTTAGCAATTTTGGGTTTTGTTGGAGGAACAATATTTCATGGAGCAATTATTGTAGGAGCATTTGTTTTTGCAGTGTTTGTTGTATTTAATAGTTTTAAGGAACTAACTAAATTATTATCGACTTATCGTATAAATCTTAAAGACTCTTTTATTATACTATCTGCTATTATTTTTTTAATATTTTATTTTACAAATCAAATTTTTATTCCAAAACTTGGTACTTTTGAAGATAGCATCAATACAGGTAGATTATTGGATGAGATGGGATTTAGATTGAAAGGGGATGCTGCCTATCCATATTGGATGAAAATGGAAACACCATTTGAAATTTTTTATAAAGGATTGGTTAGAATTATTTATCTTCTTTTCTCACCATTTCCTTGGGATGTGAAAGAACCAGTTCACCTAATAGGTATGTTTGATGGTTTGCTATATTTAGTTATTATATATTTTATTCTCCGTAACATAAAAACACTATGGAAAGATCCAATATTAAAATTAATTTTAATAATACTAATCTGCTATTTTTTTATTTTTGGTGTCGGTGTTAGTAATTTTGGTGCTGGCACAAGACATAGATCAAAGTTTGTAGTAGAATTAATAATATTAGCAGCACCATTTATTCCTAGATTTACTTTTTTTAAAAAAAATAAAGTTTAGGTAATTTTTTAGTTAAGTTATATATACTGTCTGAAAATTTAATGAGAATTATTCATATTATAACTGGATTAGGAGATGGAGGAGCTGAAAATGCATTATTTAAGATTTGCAAATATGATAACTTGAATAAACATGTTGTAATATCATTAAAAAAACCAAGTAAATATTTTTTTTTATTAAAGAAATTAAAAATTAAAGTTTATTCATTAAATTTGAGATTTTACTCAATTTATAAATTTTTTTTTCTTGTTAAGTTAATAAGAAAATTAAAACCAGATTTAGTTCAAACTTGGCTAGTGCATGCAGATTTTTTAGGAAGTATTGCTTCTAGATTAGCAGGAATTAAAAACATTGCATGGAATGTGCGCTACTCTAATTTAGAAATTGGCAAAGCTAAGTTAAGCACTATCTTTATTATTAAAATCTTATCAATAATGTCCTATTTTGCTCCCAAAGTAATTGTAATTGTTTCCAAAAAAGCTAAAAAAATTTATGAAAATGTAGGTTATAACAAAAAATTATTTAAATTCATTCCTAATGGATATGATTTAAAAATCCTACGAATTAATAAAAAACAAAAAAAAAAATTAAAAAAAAAATTTAAAATTAGCAACAAAATACCACTAATTGGCAAAGTTGCTCGTTATGATCCACAAAAAAATCATTTTAATTTACTTAAAGCGCTTTCAATAATTAAATCAAAAAATATTAATTTTTTTTGTGTACTTGTTGGTTCAAATATAAATCACAACAATATTGAATTAATTTCTGAAATTAAAAAATTAAAACTATCTAATAATATAAAATTATTGGGTCAAGAAAATAAAATCTCAACAATTATGAGTGGATTGGATTTACATGTTTTAAGTAGCAGTTATGGTGAGGGATTCCCAAATGTTGTTGCCGAATCTATGGCTTGTGGGATACCAAACATTGTAACTAACATAGGAGATTCCAAATTAATCGTAGGAAAAACAGGCTGGGTTGTTCCACCCAAAAATTCTGTAAAATTGTCTAAAGCAATTGAAAATGGATTTAAAGAAATTAATAAATTAAATTGGGATAAAAGATGTAAAAATGCAAGATCAAGAATTAAAAAATACTATAGCATTAGTAAAATGTTAAGTTTATATAATGAGGTATGGTTTGATGTTTATAGAGAAAAACAAATTCCAATTAAACAATAATCAAAAATTAAATGAATAAATATTAATATCTAATTTATTTTTTAAATTTTTATGAATAAAAAAACTATTGTTACAGGATCTGCAGGTTTCATTGGATATTCAGTAAGCATTAAACTTTTGCAAAGAGGAGATATTATTATTGGAATTGACAACCACAATGAATATTATGATCCAAAAATTAAAGAGGCTAGACTTAAAAGATTATTAAAATTTTCAAATTATAAACATTTTAGAATTGATCTGTCTGATAAAAAAAAATTAGATGAGTTGTTTGATAAATATCTGCCCAATAAAGTTATTAATTTAGCAGCACAAGCAGGAGTAAGGTATTCTATGGAAAACCCAATGGCATACATAAATAGTAATATTGTTGGATTTACGAATATTTTAGAAAACTGCAGAAAATATAAAATAGAACATCTTGTTTATGCCAGCACATCTAGCATTTATGGAGCCAATACTAAGATGCCATTTTCAGAGAGCGATGGAGCTAATCATCCACTATCGATCTATGCTGCATCTAAAAAATCCAATGAATTGATGGCTCACTCCTATAGTTATTTATATAAAATTCCAACAACAGGTCTAAGGTTCTTTACAGTTTATGGTCCATGGGGAAGACCCGATATGGCATTATTTAAATTTACAAAAGCTATTTTAGATGAAGAACCTATTGATTTATTTAATTATGGTAATCACTCCAGAGATTTTACTTATATAGACGACATTGTTCAGGGTGTAATTAAAACTTTGGATGTACCAGCAAATGCAAATTTAAATTGGGATGGTAATTTACCAGACCCTTCAAATAGTAAAGCACCGTGGTGTGTTTACAATATTGGTAACAACAAACCAGTAAAACTTATGGAATATGTTGAAGCCTTAGAAAGGGCATTAAACAAAAAAGCGAAAAAAAATTTTTTACCACTGCAACCTGGTGATGTACCCGACACTTATGCAAATGTAGATATTTTGCAAAAAAAATTTAATTATAAGCCAACAACATCAGTTATTGAAGGAGTAAAAAAATTTGTTGAGTGGTATAAAGAATATTACCAAAAATGATTTTTAAAAAAAAAAATCTTAAAGTTGCAATAATTGGACTTGGATATGTAGGCTTGCCACTAGCTCTAGCTTTTGGAAAAAAAAAATCAATTATTGGTTTTGATCTAGATAAAAAAAGAATTAGTCAATTAAATCTTGGTATAGATAAAAATTTAGAGTTTGGTAAAGAGGAATTGCTTTCTTCAAAAAAACTAAAGTTTACTAATAATATTAAAGATATTAATAATTCGAATTGTTTTATTATAACTGTCCCAACTCCAGTAGATGAATTAAAAAAACCAGACTTGACGCTATTATTATCAGCCTCAAAGATGATTGGAAAAATAATAAAAAAAGGAGACTTAATCATTTATGAGTCAACTGTTTATCCTGGTTGTATTGAGGAGATATGTGTACCAACTTTAGAAAAGTCTTCAAAATTAAAATTTAATAAAGATTTTTTTTGTGGATATAGTCCAGAAAGAATAAATCCAGGTGATAAAAAAAATACTATTACAAAAATCAAAAAAATTACATCAGGTTCAACCCCAGAAATTGCAATTTTAGTAGATGAATTGTATAAAGAAATTATATCTGCTGGAACTCATAAGGCGCAAAGTATCAAAGTAGCAGAAGCTGCTAAAGTTATTGAAAATACTCAGCGAGACTTAAATATTGCCTTAATAAATGAACTTTCTATTCTTTTTAATAAATTAAACATAGATACACAATCAGTGCTAGAGGCTGCAGGAACTAAGTGGAATTTTTTAAATTTTAAACCTGGATTAGTAGGTGGACATTGTATTGGAGTAGATCCTTATTATCTTACCCATAAAGCAGAAAGTATTGGATATAAGCCGAATATCATATTAGCTGGTAGAAAAATTAATGATAATATGGGTGATTATGTTGCTTCAATTTTTATTGAAGAAATGAAAAAAAAAAAGATAAAAATCAAAAAATCTAAAATTTTAGTAATGGGATTAACTTTTAAAGAAAATTGTGCAGATGTTCGCAACTCAGGTATTGGAGCTGTTATTAAAAAATTAAAATATAATGAATGTGACATTGATCTTTATGATCCATGGGCAGATGGAAAAGAAATAAAAAAATTATATAGGATAAATCCTATTTCCAAGCTTAATAATCACACATATGATGGTATAATAATTGCTGTATCACATGAAAAATTTAAGAAAATGGGAGATAATTCGATTGTGAATTTATGCAAAAAACAACATGTAATTTATGATTTGAAATCTTTGTTCCCAAAAAATCAATCAAATTTGAGATTATAGTTTTTCTAATCAATCAATAATGAAAATTATTATTTTGGGTTATACAGGGTTGGTTGGTAATGGTATTTTAGAATATTTAGCCCAAAGAACTTCTTACGATTTAGTATGTGTTGGTAGAAACATTATTAACAAACCTTATAGAAGCATGAAAATAAGATATTTTAAATGGGACTTCGTTTCATTTGAAAAATTAAATTTATTTTTTGATAAAAATTTGAGTATAGTCATAAATTGTGTAGGAAAATCCACAAACGTAGATAATAATTCACAAAAAATAAATGAAATTTTCGTTAAGTATTTGATAGACCATCTTAATGGTTTAAAATCTAAAGTAAGATTAATTCATTTAAGTAGTGTATCTGTTTATGGTGGAGCAAGAGAATATTTAGGATTAAAAAAATTTATATCTGAAAATAGTCCTATAAGAGCAAAAAGTGCTTACTCCAGAAGTAAATTTAATGCAGATTTATATATTCAAAATAATGTTAACAAAAGAATTAATAAAAAGCTTTCATATTCAATTTTAAGAATTTCTAATATTATTGGAGACAAAAAGCAATCCAACTTGTACAAATTTGTAACTTTTTCACTAAAAAATAATTTTTGGATAAGATGTTATGAAAATACTATTTTTAATTTTATTGATATCAAAGACGTAACTAAAGCGATAATTTTAATAATATCTAAATTAAAAATTTCAGAGAATAAATTATATATTGTATCTGATGATATTGATCAAAAACTGATTTATGAAAATTATCAAAAAATTCATAAAAAAAAAATAATCAATATTAAAATTCCTTTCAAACTAGTGAGGTTTCTAACTTATTTTCCTATGCCAAAAAAACTAACTAATTTTATTTCACTTATCTCAACTAGGGTTAGTTACAATAATAATAAAATTAAAAAAGAGTTAAATTTTAAAACAAGATTTTCTTTATCAAGAAGAAAAATTTAAATGCAAAAAAATCTTAAAATATTATTAATAGCTAATACTTCAAATTTTTTTAAAAATTTTATGCTTAATCACATAAAAAAATTAAGTAAAAAATATGAAGTAACTATATGTTGTAATAATGTGAATGAATTAAAAAAAATTATACCAAGAAACGTTTCTCTTTATGAAATAAATTTCAGACGAGGCTTTAACTTATTTCACGATTTTTTTGTATTTTTTTACACAATTATTTTATTTTTTAAAATAAAACCTAGTTTATCAATTTCTTTTACACCCAAGATTGGCCTCATGGTTGCACTTGCATCATTTATATCTAGAACTCCAAAACGTATTCACTGGTTTACTGGACAAATTTGGGCAACAAGACAAGGTTTAGGTAAAATTTTCTTTAAATTTATTGATAAATTTATCTTTTCTCTTTCCAATAATGTACTTGTTGATGGTCTTTCCCAATATTCTTTTTTAATTAGAGAAAAAGTTATTACAGTTAATAGATCAGAGGTTTTGCATAAAGGTTCTGTTGGTGGAGTAAATATAAAAAAATTTAAAATGGATCAAAAAAGAAGAACTAAATTAAGAAAAGATCTTTCAATTTCAAAGAATACTTTTGTATTTCTTTATTTAGGAAGAATAAATGAAGATAAAGGTATAATAGAACTTGTAAAAGCATTTAATGAATTTTCAAAAAATAAAGATGTGTTGTTAATTTTTGTTGGATCAATTGAGGATAAAAAATTTTTCAAGATTTTAAAAAATAAAAAAAAAATCTTATATTTTAATTTTTCAAAAGAACCAAAAAATTGGTTTTTACTTTCAGATATTTTGTGCTTACCTAGTCGTAGAGAAGGATTTGGAACGGTAGTGATTGAGGCTGCATCTTGTAATCTACCAGCTCTATGTTCGAATATATATGGTCTCAAGGATGCCATTGTAAATCATAAAACTGGTTTTTTTCATAAAGTTAGAAATTCAAGTGATATTAAAAAAAAGATGCTTTATACAATTAAAAACAAAGCTTTAATAAGAAATTTTGGAAAATTAGGCAGGAAGAGAGTTGTGAAAGATTTTCATCAAGATATTTTGACAGAAAAATTTATAAAGTTCATAAATTTAAATTTAAGTTAAAATGAAAGTAAACTTGTATACTAAAAAAAATGTACTGATTTATGGAGCAGGTGAAGCAGGTAGACAATTAGCTAAATCATTAGAAAATAACTCAGAATTTGAAGTAATTGGTTTTTTAGATGATAATTTACTTTTACAGAAAAAAAATTTTTTTGGGTTAAAAATTTATTCAGCATTAAGTTTAAAAAAAATTCTTACTGCAGAAAAAGTAAGTATAGTTTTTCTTGCTATACCTTCTATTGGAAGAAATAAAAGAAATCAAATTATAAAAAAATTAAATAAATATAAATTAGTTGTTAAGACTTTGCCAACCGTTTCGGAAATTGTTGATGGCAGAGTTACAGTATCTGATATTAAGGATTTTAATGTAGATGATTTATTAAATCGAGAAAAAGTAAAACCAGATATTAAATTATTAAGTAAAAATATTAAAAATAAAATTGTTGTTGTTACTGGTGCAGGAGGTTCTATTGGTTCAGAATTATGTAGACAAATAATTAAATCGAAACCAAAAAATTTAATTCTTTATGAATTAAATGAATATGCACTTTATAAAATTTCTGAAGAGTTAAAATTTTATAATAATGGTCAAAAAATTATCCCATTACTTTCTGATGCCCAAGATCAAGAAAAGTTAGAAGTAATTTTTGAAACCTTTAAAGTTGATACAGTTTATCATGCTGCAGCTTATAAGCATGTCCCTTTAGTCGAGGAAAATATTTGTGCTGGAGTAAAAAATAATATTTTTAGCACCTTAGCTGTGGCCAACGCTTGCATAAATAAAAATGTAAAAAATCTTGTACTTATTTCTAGTGATAAGGCTGTAAGACCAACAAATGTAATGGGTGCAACAAAAAGAGTATCTGAACTTTATATGCAAGCCATTTATGAAAAAAATAAAAATAAAAAGATTAATTTTTCAATTGTTAGGTTTGGAAATGTTTTAGAATCTTCAGGTTCTGTTATTCCAAAATTTAAAAAACAAATATCATATGGTGGACCTGTAACATTAACCCACAAAAAAGTAACTCGTTATTTCATGACCATAACAGAAGCTGCTCAATTAGTTTTGCAAGCAGGAGCTATGGGGAAACATTCTGAGGTATTTGTCCTGAATATGGGCAAAAGTATTAAAATTATAGAACTAATAAAAAATATGATTAGACTTTCAGGTTTTACAATTAAAGATAATAATAATCCGAACGGTGATATAGAAATTAAAATTACTGGTTTAAGGCCTGGAGAAAAACTATATGAGGAATTATTAATTGGTGATAAACCAAAGAAAACAAACCACCCTGAAATAAAGAAAATTAATGATCCATTTATTCCTTTTGATCAATTGAATTTACATTTAGAAAAACTAAAAAATTTAATAACTAAAAATAGAATAACTGATGTCAAAAAATTATTAAAAAAATTAATAAAATCTTATAAATCTAATTCAAAAATAGTTGATTATATTTATATAGAACAAAATTCAACTTCTAATAAAGCATAAAATAATCTGAAAAATAAATTTAGTAATTTTTAAATTATTATTAATTCAATTTTTAATATTTGAGTATTTGTTTCTTGCATATAAAAAAATAAAAAAAAGTGTTATAAATAAAATCAAAGAACTTAGATAACTTATTAATAAAAAGCTTAAATATCCAATAAAAAATAATATTATATTCAAAATACAAATCAAAAAATTTGTCATAGCAACAGATTTAAATTTTTTTAATAGTATATGGTGGAGATGGTCTTGACCTGCTTTAAAAAGGGGTGTTTTATTTTTTAATCTAATTATGTTTATCGACAAAAACTCAAATACAAAAATTGACACAGACCAAGCTAGAAGAATAGGATGTATAAAATTTTCATTTGCAAAATAAATTAAAAAAAAAGAAATTATAAATCCTAAATGCAAACTACCACTATCTCCTAAAAAAAGTTTAGGCAATCCAATAAATGAAAAATTAAAAAATAAAAAAATAATTATGGGTATTGTCACTGAAAATAAAAAAAATTTAGTATTTTGTTCAGTGTTTAGAAAATGTGAGTCATTTTGAATTGCTAAAAAAATTAAAATAAATATAACTGAAATTGAGCAAAAACTTAATAATCCATCAACACCATCAAAATAGTTAAAAGCATTTATAAGAAACAATACAGATAAAAAAGTGAATGGAATTGCAAAAGTTCCTAAACTTAAATTAAAATAATTATAATCTCCAAGTTGACTTAGAGCCAAACCTTCGAATATTACTAAATAAAAAATTGGGACTAATTGCAGACTAAGTTTGCCACCAATATTTAGATGATATTTATCGTCAACTAATCCTACTACAGTAATTAAAAAACTTATTGATAATACTAAGCTTAAGGTTGTATTGAAGCTATCAAATATTACGATAGCAGTTAATAAAATTATACTTATAGCAAGTCCACCGGTATAGGCCGTTCCACTTTTATGAATTTTTCTTTTGCTGGGTACATCAAGCAGGTTTAATTTATATGAAATTTTTGCACACAAAAACATCAATATAAAGCTTACAAAGAAGTATATAATTATATTACTCATAAATTTTATGTATTTTATGTCTTTAATTAAAAACTAATTGATTATAATTAAATTTAGTGTTTTAAAAATAGAAAAATTAGAATTAGTTATTAGATCAGCTACATTTAATATAATTAATTATAAATTTGCAAATTATTATTAATTTTTTTAATGATATTTAATTCAAAAACAGAAAAATATATTTTTTATAGTTTTCCAATAATTTTATTCTCTTTTATACCCTTTTTTTTAATTACTGGACCTTTTTTGAGTGACTTAGCTGTCTCATTGATTAGCATACTATTTATAACTTATTGTATTAAAAATAATAATTTCACTTATTTTAAAAATAAATATTTTTATATATTTTTACTTTTTTGCATTTATTTAATTATAAATAGTTTGATTAATAATTTTAATTTAGGAAGTTTAAAAATTTCCTTTTTTTACTTTAGATATGGAGTTTTTGTATTAGCAATTGCAACCTTTTTAGATTTTGATGAAAGTTTTATAAAATATTTTTTCTATTGTATTTTTTTTTGCTTCTCAGCTTTAATAATTGATGGTTTTTATGAGTACTTTGTTGGACATAATATTTTAGGATGGAAGAATTATGAGTCTTCTAGAATATCAAGCTTTTTTGGAGAAGAAAAAATTTTAGGTAGCTATCTAAGTAGATTGTGGCCTATTTTTTTTGCAATATCGATATTTATTTTAAAACAGAGAAATATATTATTTTTTTTATTTTTATTAATTTTTATTTTATCAGAAACATTAATTTTTTTAAGTGGTGATCGAGCAGCTTTTTTTAACATTAATCTTTCAGCATTATTTGTGATTATATTTTCTAAGAAATTATTAAATTTAAGATTAATTATTCTGTCATCAAGTATTCTAATAATTATAATTGTAAGCTTTATTAATCCAACGGCTAAAGAAAGAGTTTTTGATCAAACTTTGAAGCAAATGAATATAGTGACTGATTTAGAAAAAAATGATGAAAATAATGAAATATATATTTTTTCTAAAGAGCATACACATCATTATATTACTGCTTATAGAATGTTTTTAGATAATAAAATTTTAGGTGTGGGTGTAAAAAATTTTAGAAAATTTTGTAGTAACGAGAAATATATAGAGAGCAATTTATCTTGCGCCTCACACCCTCATAATACTTACATACAAATATTAAGTGAAACAGGAATAGTTGGTTTTCTTTTTTTAATGCTAGTTTTTCTTTATTTTTGTATAAACATCATTAGACATTTTATTTTACGCTTTAAAAACAAATATTTTTTTACAGATTTTGAAATTTGTATTTTATCTGGTATCGCCATATACCTCTGGCCCATTATTCCCACAGGAAATATATTTAACAATTGGTTAAATATTGCAATGATTCTGAATATACCTTTTATAGTTTGGAGCAGAAAGATAAGTAAAAGGCAAAAATATTAGATAATTTAAATTTTTTTATTCTTTACTAAGTTAATTTTTTTAAGTAAAAGATCCCGCCTGGTGATTATTGCGAAAGTGTAATACCCGACTCCATTCCGAACTCGGAAGTCAAGCCTTTCAGCGCCGATGGTACTTTGTCTTAAGACATGGAAGAGTAGGACATTGCC
>MDSZ01173287.1_pt1 | contig 51275 bp, 51 predicted proteins | sample 811201 | NCBI WGS metagenome assembly MDSZ01 (sample SAMN05326647, study PRJNA326480) | marine metagenome | isolation source: seawater | place: Indian Ocean: North | collected 2010
TAAGCAGCGAGTGCCATTTCATTATCGTTGGCATTTATAAGTTTGGTCCGATAACGTTGGTACCATTCCGAGCAAAGTTTTGACTATCCACACGCACGTCGATCCTATTTCGCCCCCATTATGGTGGAGGCGCCGGGTACCGCCCCCGGGTCCGTATCGGCTTAAAATCAAACATTTATCGCCATAGCTGGAATCCAGCAATTTAATAATAATGAATGATTAAAAAAAATAAAACCTATAAATTGTTTTAGTTTAAAAATAAGTTATCCTTGTAAAGAGAGTGTTCAATGAAAAATAAATCCTCAAATCAAAAAGAAATTGAAAAAATAAGAAAAAATAATTTTTCTACTAAAAGAGCAACGGTCAAAAAAATAGAGAGTATTTTATATAAATCTTTTAAAGTTTTGGATCATGGTTTTATAAGAGTCATTGATTATATGGGAGACGATTCATCAGTAGTCCAAGCAGCCAGAGTTTCCTATGGTAAAGGTACAAAAAAATTAAATCAGGATAAAAATTTGATAAATTATCTCATCAGTCATAGACATTCTACTCCTTTTGAAATGAATGAAATAAAGTTTCACATTAAATTACCAATTTTTGTTGCCAGACAATGGATTAGACACAGAACAGCTAATGTTAATGAATATTCAGCCAGATATTCCATCTTGGATAAAGAGTTCTACCTTCCAAAAAATCAAGATTTAAAACCACAATCAAAGATTAACAACCAAGGAAGATCAGGTGAGTTAAGTTTAGAGGAGGTAAATTTATATTCTAAAATTCTTAAAGAGAATTCAACTAAAAGTTTTGAAAATTATTCAATTCTCTTAAATGAAGATGAAAATAGTAATACTTTAGATTTAAAAAAAAGGGGACTTGCCAGAGAACTATCAAGAATGACACTCCCTTTAAATGCTTATACTCAATGGTATTGGAAGATTGACCTTCACAATTTAATGCATTTTTTATCTTTGAGATTTGATACCCACGCACAATATGAAATTAGAGTATATGCTGATGTTATGATGAAAATACTCAAGAAGTGGGTGCCGTTAACTTACGATTCTTTTGTTTCAAATAGATTAGATTCATTAACTATCTCTTCTCACGGTATCGAATATCTTAAATCATTAATTCATGGTAAGAAAAAAGGTTCAAAAAATATTTCAAAAAGAGAGCTAGAGAATATAAAGAAAATTTTTAATTGCTAATTTTAACCTTTGATTTTTTTTGTTTTGCTAATACGTTCACTAACTCTTTTGCAACATTACTGAAAATATCATACACCTTTGTGTTTTTTTTTGAGGCTAAAGGTTCACCTTCGTCTCCTGAACTTGAAATTCCAGAAATAACTGGAATATCACCTAAAAAATTTATTTTCTGTTTTTTTGCTTCTTTAAGAGCACCATCTTTGCCAAATATATAGTTTTTTTTTTTTATCCATCTCTAAATAACTCATATTTTGAATCATACCTAGAATTGGAACATTAACTTTTTCAAACATATTTATAGCCTTTCTAACGTCCAATAATGCAACTTGTTGAGGTGTTGAAACAATCACCGCACCATCAATCATAAGGTTTTGGCATAGAGAGAGTTGAATGTCACCAGTTCCAGGGGGTAAATCAATAACTAAGAAATCTAATTCACCCCATTCAACATCATTAAGCATTTGTCTTATAGCACTAGATGCCATGACACCACGCCAAATTATTGCTTTGTCATTTGGAATCATATTGCCAATAGACATTGATTTTATAGAAAACTTGTTGTAGGGAAGCATTTTTTTTTTATCATTTGCACTTGGTTTTTCAATTATATTCAACATCTTTGGAATGGATGGGCCGTATATATCGGCGTCTAAAAGGCCAACTTTTAAATTTTTTGAAATAGCTAAACTTACGGATAAATTTACAGCTACGGTTGATTTTCCTACACCGCCTTTACCTGACGCTACAACAACAACATTTTTAATCATAATTTCAGATAATAAATAAAAAAATAAAAAATAAAATTAGAAAATTATTCTTTGCATGCTAAAAACAATTCTTATATATAAAGTATCAGAATTAAAAAAAATGTCTTGGTCATCAAACGATAATAATAGTCCCTGGGGTAAAAAACCTAAGGACAATAAATCTTCATCCGATAATTCAGGAGAAGTCTACGGTGACGATTATCTTAAGGGTTTTCAAGATAAGTTCAAAGAAATGTTTCCAAAGAATAACCCAGCTAGTTTAACCCTTTTTATAATAATTATCCTTGCAGTTTGGACCTTGAGTGGATTTTATAGAGTAGGTACCGATGAACAGGGAGTTGTTGTCCGCTTTGGGGAATATGTAAGAACTACTGAACCAGGTCTGCATTATCATTTACCTTTTCCAGTTGAATCTGTATCCAAGCCAAAAGTTACTAAAGTTAATAGAATTGAGGTTGGTTTCAGAACCTCCCAATCACAGTTTTCTCAAACACCTCAAACCAGACAAACGCCAGAAGAGGCTTTAATGTTGACTGGTGATGAAAACATAGTCGATTTGAATTTCACGATTTTTTGGATAATTAATGATGCTAAAGATTTTTTATTTAACGTAAGAAATCCTGAAATAACAATTAAAAGCATTGGCGAAAGTGTGATGAGAGAAAAAATCGGTCAGACACCTATTGACCCAATTCTTTCTGAAGGAAAATCTATCGTGGAAGAAGATGTAAAAAATGATGTCCAAAAAGTGTTAGATTATTATCAGGCAGGTGTTTTAGTAACGCAGGTTCAACTTCAAAAAGCTGATCCTCCTGAGCTTGTAATTGAATCTTTTAGAGACGTCCAACGAGCGAAAACTGATGAACAAAGGCTTAGGAATGAGGCTGAAGCTTATAGAAACGACATAATACCAAAAGCTAGAGGTGAAGCTGAAAAAAAAATTCAAGAAGCAGAAGCTTACAAAAAAGAAGTTGTAGCTAAAGCAGAGGGAGAAGCCCAGAGATTCTTGTCAGTTTACGAATCTTATAAATCCTCAAAAGATGTTACCAGAGAAAGAATTTATTTAGAAACTCTGGAAAAAACTCTTGGAAAGATTGATAAAGTTATTGTCGATAACAAAGCTGGAGGAGGGGTTGTTCCATATTTGCCCTTACCTGAATTAAAAAAGAAATCAAGAAATAATGCAAATAATCAAGGACAATTAAATGAGTAAGTTAACTATATATTCGGTTGTAATCTTAATATTTGCCTTCGTTGGACTTAATTCGTTATTTACAATGAATGAAAAACAACAGGGTTTAGTTTTGCAGTTTGGTGAACCAAAAAGAGTAGTTAAATCTTCGGGACTGCATTTTAAGTTACCGCTTATTCAAAATGTTGTAAGATATGATAAGAGAATCCTTGAGTATGATCTACCTGTCGAAGAAGTAATTGCAGTAGATAAAAAAAGAATGCTGATCGATTCATTTACTAGATTTAAAATAACAGATCCACTTGAGTTTTATAAAACCGTAGGTAACGAAGTTAATGTCAGAAATAGATTAAATTCAAATGTGATTTCTTCTTTGAGGAGAGTTGTTGGTCGAGTAACCTTAGATGAACTTTTATCTCAAGAAAGAAGTAATATTATGGAAAATATTAAGTTAGAGGTAAATAATGAAGCTTCTCGTTTTGGAATAGAGATAGTTGACGTAAGAATTAGAAGAGCTGATTTGCCGGAAGCAAATAGTCAAGCAATATATGAAAGAATGATTAGTGAAAGAGTCAGAGAAGCTAAAGAATTTAGAGCTAAAGGCTCTGAAGTTGCTCAGAAAATCACAGCTGAAGCTGATAAAGAAAAAACGGTTATTCTTGCTGAAGCGACAAGAAAATCTGAAATTTTACGAGGTGAAGGAGAGTCCGAAGCTATTGAAATTTACGCTAATGCTTTTGAAAGAGATTCAGATTTTTATTCTTTTTACCGATCTATGCAAGCTTATGGAAATGTTCTTGGAGAAGATGGCACAACAATGATTTTATCTCCGGATAGTGAATTTCTTGAATTTTTTAACAATTCAAAAGGTAAAACAAGGTAATCAGATTTATGTTAAAAAAAATTCTTAATACATTTTTTATTTTTTTACTTTTTGTATCTAATGACTCAACTGGTCATCCATTGTCAGACGATTTTGCAGATTTAGTTGAAAAAAAATCTCCTAGCGTAGTGAATGTTTTTACAGTCCAAAGACCCAAAGAAACATCCGGCAATCAGAATCCATTAGATGGTATACCACCTCAGTTTAGAGATTTTTTTAAAAATTTTCCACCTGGTTTTCCATTTGGACCTCCGCAACAACAACCAAATCAGCCAGATAGCGAAAGACCACAAGCATTAGGTTCTGGTTTTGTAATAGATCCAAGCGGATATATAGTAACAAACAATCACGTAATTGAACAAGCTAATGAGATTAAAGTTAAATTCCAGGATGATTCTGAGCTTGAAGCTAAACTTGTAGGAACAGATAAATTAACAGATATAGCTTTGCTTAAAGTAGAATCAAAAACTCCATTACCCTACCTAAAATTTGCAGATTCGGATAAAGCAAGAGTTGGTCACTCAGTATTTGCAATAGGAAATCCATTTGGCCTCGGAGGAACAGTGACATCAGGCATAATTTCTGCCTTTAATAGAGATATTAATGCAGGACCGTACGACAGTTTTATACAAACAGATGCATCTATTAATAGAGGAAATTCTGGTGGTCCATTATTTAATCTGGATGGTGAGGTATTGGGCATTAATACTGCAATTTTCTCTCCTACAGGTGGAAGTGTTGGTATTGGATTTTCTATCCCTGCTAATCTAGCTAAGCCAATTATAGAACAACTTAGAAAATTTGGTAAAACACAACGAGGTTGGCTTGGTGTAAGAATCCAAGAATTAACTCCTGAAATTTCAAAAAGTTTGGGTTTGAAAAATGAGGATGGAGTATTAATTTCAATGGTTAACCCAGGTGAGCCTGCTGAAAAAGCTGGTCTTAAGTCTGGTGATGTAATTCTGGAATTTAATGGTAAAAAAATCAAAGATGTTAAATCACTTCAAAGAACAGTCGCGGAGTCGGCTGTTGAAAGTAAAGCAAAAGTTAGAGTTTGGAGAGATAAAAAAGAAAGGTCTTTTACGGTTAAACTCGGTGAGTTAGAAAAATTTAGTGGAGCAACCGATGAAGAGACTGAAAAAAGCAAAGATGTTGTTAGTGATGAAATAGAAATTGATAAGGTAGGATTGAGATTGCTAGGGCTGAATAAAGAAACAAGATCCCGATTTAATATTTCCAAAAATGTAAAAGGTGTAGTTGTTACTGCTGTCAAAAGAGATTCATTTGCTGCTAAAGCTGGATTGAACGTGGGAAATGTAATCTCTCAAATTGCACAAAAAGATATTGAAAGACCAGAGCAAGCAAAAGAAATTTTTGAAGACTTTTTAAATAACAACTCTGACTCTGCTTTACTTCAAGTCTTTGAGGGTGAGTTCTCTAGGTTCTTAATATTAAAATTAAAGTAAAGCTTTGTTTCCATTTGCAATTTTAATAGGTGGACCAACAGCATCCCAAAAAACAGATCTAGCGTTTGAGATACAAAGAAAACTTCCAAGTTTCATTATAAATGCTGATAGTATGCAAGTTTACGATAAACTAGCTTCTTTGACAAATGTTCCATCAAAAAAAGATTTGGAAAAACATTCCTGTAATTTATTTGAATTTATAAATTATCCAAAGAAATGTAACGTCGGTTATTGGTTAGATAATGTGAAGGTTATCCTATCAAAAAAAAAAAATAAAACTCCAATTTTTGTAGGTGGAACTGGTATGTATTTAGATAGTTTATTTGGAAATATTTCTCCGATGCCAAAAATTTCTGAACGAGTAAGATTAAAAATTGAGAATTTACATGAAAAATTAGGGAATTCATTTTTCTTTAATAAGCTAAGGATTGTTGATGAAAAATATTCTAAATTAATTTCGTCGAATGATACTCAAAGACTATTAAGAGCAATAAGTATAAAAGTTGCAACTGGAAAAAATATTTCCTATTGGCATCAAAGGCAATCCAAAAAGCTTTTTGCTAGAACTCTTTATGTAATAATTAATAATGACAGGAAAAAATTATACGAGGATATTAATAAAAGATGTTTAAGAATTTTGAAATCTAATGTTATTCAAGAAGTTTCAGACTTTCTTAAACATAAAAAGAAGATAAATCATCCATTGCACAAATCAATTGGTTTGGAAATCTTGGAAAAGTATATTGATGGAATTTATAGTTTTGATGATGCTTTGGATTTATATAGTAAAGAAACTAGAAGATATGCAAAAAGGCAAATTACTTGGTTTAAAAATAAGGCAAGAAATGCATCTATAATGAATTTTGAAGAAGCTAAACATTATTTAATAAAAAATATTTAAAATTTTGAATTTTTTTGATGTTTAAAAAATGTTTTTGGTTTAATTTAAGTTATTATGAAAAAAATTTCAGGCGCAAAAATTGTAATTAATGCACTAATTGAAGAAAATGTAAAAGTTATCTTTGGTTACCCAGGGGGGGCCGTACTTCCAATTTATGACGAACTTTTTAAACAAAATAAAATTAGACATATACTTGTCAGACATGAACAAGCTGCAGTGCATGCTGCTGAAGGCTATGCAAGATCAACAGGGAAAACAGGTGTTGTTTTAGTTACATCTGGACCCGGAGCTACAAATACTGTTACTGGTTTAACAGATGCGATGATGGATTCTGTTCCCGTAGTTTGTATTTCAGGACAAGTTCCAACTCACATGATTGGCAATGATGCTTTTCAAGAAGCAGATATTGTTGGAATTACTAGACCTTGTACTAAGCATAATTATCTTGTTAAAGAAATTGATAAGTTGGCTAGTTGCATCCATTCAGCATTTCATATAGCCAAGAATGGAAGACCAGGTCCAGTTCTTGTTGATATTCCAAAAGATATTCAGACATTTAAAACGGAATATTTTGGAAAAAATAAAACTAAAAGCTTTACCTTTTACAGGCCAATAGTTAAACCAGAAACGGGAATTATATCAAAGTTTGTTGATTACTTAATAAAATCTAAGAGACCAATCTTTTACGTGGGAGGAGGAGTTATTAATTCAGGTATTAAAGCTTCTTCCTGCCTTAATAATCTATTAAAAATTACAGGATTCCCTTGTACTCAGACCTTAATGGGTTTGGGCGCAACTCCGACTTCTAATAATCAGTTCATTGGTATGCTTGGAATGCACGGGACATATGAAGCAAATCTTGCGATGAATAAATCAGATTTGATGGTTTGCATCGGAGCAAGATTTGATGACAGGATTACCGGGAAAGTTTCTGGTTTTTCGCCTAACTCAGTTAAGATACATATGGATATAGATGCATCATCATTTAATAAAAGTGTAAAAACAGATTTACTCATCCAGGGTGACTTGACAAAAATCTTAGATTTGACACTGAAATATATTAAAGAGAAAAACATAATTTTTAAAAAATCAAAGATAAGTGGATGGTGGAAACAAATTGAGAAGTGGAGATCTAAGAATTGCTTAAGTTATAAAAACTCAACCTCAATTATTAAACCTCAATATGCACTTCAAAGACTAGATAAACTCACAAAGCATCTTAACCCTTTTATCACTACAGAAGTTGGTCAACATCAAATGTGGGCGGCTCAATTTCTTTCTTTTAATAAACCAAAACATTGGATGACCTCCGGAGGACTCGGTACAATGGGGTATGGTCTACCAGCAGCAATGGGTGTGCAAATTGCTCACCCGAAAGAATTGGTAATTGATGTTGCAGGTGAAGCTTCTATATTGATGAATATCCAAGAAATGTCTACAATTAAACAGTACAGACTACCTGTTAAGGTTTTTATTTTAAATAACCACTACATGGGAATGGTAAGACAATGGCAAGAACTTCTTCATGGAAATAGACTGTCAGAATCATACATGGACTCCTTGCCAGATTTTGTTAAGTTAGCTGAATCATTTGGTGCAACAGGTTTAAGAGTTCAAAAACCCAATGAAGTTGATGATTTAATAAAAGAAATGGTTAAAATAAAAGGTTCGGTTATTTGTGATGTTGTGGTGGATCCGAAGGAAAATTGTTTCCCTATGATTCCGTCTGGCGCAACTCACGATCAAATGCTCCTTGGACCTAAAGATAAATTAGAAGGGGAAATTTCAGAAGAGGGTATGGTTCTAGTTTAAATCTAAGATAATGGTAGAATCAAATTCTAAACATATTCTTTCAATTATGGTCGATAATGAACCAGGGGTATTGGCTCGGGTTGTCGGTTTGTTTTCGGGAAGAGGCTATAACATTGAAAGTTTATCGGTTTCTGAGGTTGATTCAGATAAGTTCTTATCTAGAGTGACTATTGTTACCTCAGGTACAAAAATTATAATAGATCAAATTAAAGCCCAGTTGAATAAGTTGATACCTGTTCATAAACTGATAGATATATCAGAATTAGAGACCTTTATAGGAAAAGAGTTGATTTTAATAAAATTGAATGTAAAAAAGGATTCAGTTTCCAAAATTTATAATTTTACTAAAAAATATGGAGCAGAAATTCTATTAGAAAACAAAAATGAAATTATAATTCAATTTTCAGGTACTCCATCTGAAATTTCTACTATGATTAAAAAACTAAGACCATATAATATAATTGAATTAACAAGGTCAGGATTGGTTTCGATGGCATTAGGTAAAGAATATATTAAAAAATAAGGATTATTAAATGAAAGTTTATTACGACAGTGACTCAGATCTTAATCTTATCAAAAAGAAAAAGATCTGCATTATAGGTTATGGAAGTCAAGGCCACGCCCATGCTTTAAATCTCAAAGATAGTGGTGCGAAAGACATAGTTATTGCATTGAAAGAAAATTCTGGATCAATTAATAAAGCTAAAAAAGACGGATTTAAAGTTTTAAATGTTGATCAGGCCTCAAAATGGGCAGACGTTTGTATGGTTTTGGTACCTGATGAGATGCAAGCTGATTTATACGATGAATTTCTTGAAAAAAATTTAAAGCAAGGTGCATGTCTATTGTTTGCGCATGGGCTTTCAATTCACTTTCAGCTTATAAAACCTAGATCTGATTTAGATGTATTTATGATCGCTCCTAAAGGTCCTGGCCATACAGTAAGAGGGCAATATCTTTCAGGTGCTGGAGTGCCTTGTTTATTAGCTATTCACCAAGATGCTTCAAAAAATGCATTAGAATTAGGCTTATCTTATGCTTCTGCCATTGGAGGAGGTAGATCGGGAATAATCCAAACTACATTTAAAGAGGAATGTGAAACAGATTTATTTGGTGAACAATCGGTATTGTGTGGAGGATTAACTGCATTAATTCAAGCTGGTTTTGAAACCCTTGTTGAAGCTGGTTATTCTCCAGAAATGGCATATTTTGAATGTCTTCATGAAGTAAAACTAATTGTTGATCTAATATACGAGGGTGGAATTGCGAATATGAGATATTCAATTTCCAACACAGCAGAATATGGAGATTTAACACGTGGTCCACGGATCATAGATGAAAATGTAAGAAAAGAGATGAAGAAAATTTTAAATGAGATCCAATCTGGAAAATTCGTAAGAGATTGGATACTTGAATGTAAATCTGGACAACTTAATTTTAAAGCAGAAAAGAGAATTCAAAATCAAAAAGAAATAGAGGTTGTAGGTGAAAAACTAAGAAAAATGATGCCTTGGATAGGTTCCAATAAGTTGGTAAATAAAAACAAAAATTAGTATTTAAAAATTATGAAAAAGGAAAAGGTTTTAATTTTCGATACAACTTTAAGAGATGGAGAACAATCTGCTGGAGCTTCCATGTCTGTTGAGGATAAGGTTGAAATAGCTGAAAGGCTAAATGAGATGAAAGTTGATGTAATAGAAGCAGGGTTTCCCTTTGCTTCTAAGGGTGATTTTCAAGGAGTCAAAAAAATTTCAGAAATCTCTAATTATTCAATTATTTGTGGATTAGCGCGTGCACAATTTAAGGATATTGATGCTGCGGGGGAAGCTCTTTCCAAAGCCAAAAGAAAACGTATACACACATTTATTTCAACAAGCGACTTACACATGAAATATAAACTCAAAATGACAAAAAAAGAGGTTTTAGAATCAATTAAAAAGAGTATAAAAAGAGCAAGTAAATATACCGATGATATCGAATGGTCTCCCGAAGATGCATCAAGAACAAATGAAAGCTTTTTGTACAAAAGTATTGAATTGGCCATTTCGTCAGGAGCAAATACTATTAATATTCCAGATACTGTTGGTTATGCGATTCCAAAGGAGTTTGGTGATTTAATAAAAAAAATAAAGAATAACGTTTCTAATATTGATAAGGCAATAATTTCTGTTCATTGTCATAATGACCTTGGATTAGCGGTGTCAAATTCAATTTCAGCAATTAATGAGGGAGCTAGGCAGGTGGAATGTACAATTAATGGAATAGGAGAAAGAGCTGGAAATGCCGCTCTCGAAGAAATTGTGATGTGCTTGAAAACTAGAGGTGATAAACTCCCCTTTTTTACTAATGTTAACGCAAAAAAAATTACTTTAATTTCTCATCTAGTTTCAACTATAACTGGTTTTTCTGTGCAGCCAAATAAAGCAATAGTAGGCAAAAATGCATTTGCACATGAATCTGGTATTCACCAAGACGGAATGTTGAAGAATTCTAATACGTATGAGATAATTACACCTGAAACTATTGGATTATCCTCATCTGAATTGGTATTAGGAAAGCATTCTGGGAGGCATGCATTTAAAGTCAAGTTGTCTGAATTAGGATACAATTTTGATGAAAAAAATATCAATAAATTATTTAAAAAATTCAAAGATTTAGCTGATAAGAAGAAGCAAGTCTTTGAAGAGGATCTTTATACTTTAGTTGATAATGAGCAAAAATTTAAAAAAAAATTAAATATTGAATTAATTGATCTTTCAGTAAAGTGCGGAACCAATAAAGAATCAGAGGCCAAAATAAAATTAAATATATTTGGGGAAATAAAGGTCATAAAAAAACAAGGTAACGGTCCCATTGATGCAATTTTTAACTCTCTTAAAACTATGTTACCCAACAAATCAAATCTAATTGTCTATCAAGTCAATGCAATTACAAAAGGAACAGATGCTCAAGCTGAAGTGAATGTAAGACTTGAAGAGGATTCAATAACTGTTCAAGGACAAGGAAATGATGTGGATACAATGGTGGCTTCGGCTAAAGCATATATTAATGCAATAAACAAATTAATAATGAAAAGAAAAAAAGCACAAGATTCAAAATCTTTATTACAAATTTCTTCTACAAAATTAAATAAACATGTAATTTAATTGATTTTTGTGCGTTATACAGGTAAATAATAAAAATAATGAAAAAATTTTTCTCTTTTCTTTCCCAAGATATTGCAATAGACCTTGGTACAGCCAATACGTTAATATACGTTAAAGGCAAAGGAATTGTATTAAATGAGCCATCTGTAGTTGCTTTATCAAATGATAAGAAAGAGGCTAAACCAAAGGTTTTAGCGGTAGGTCACGAAGCTAAAACAATGCTTGGAAGAACTCCTGGAAACATTGTTGCCATTAGACCCATGAGAGATGGTGTAATAGCCGATTTTGATGTAGCTGAGGAAATGATAAAACATTTTATTAGGAAAGCTCATAACCATAATAGTTTTTTTAGTCCAGTTATAGTTGTATGTGTACCTTCTGGTGCTACATCCGTTGAGAGAAGAGCAATCGAGGGATCTGCCGCCGCTGCTGGAGCTAGAAAAGTATATTTGGTTGACGAACCAATGGCAGCAGCACTTGGTGCTGGCTTGGCAGTAACAGAACCATCTGGGTCAATGGTTGTTGATATTGGGGGAGGAACAACAGAGGTTGCACTTCTAGCATTAGGTGGAATTGTTCATGCTCATTCTGTCCGTGTGGGAGGTGATGCGATGGATACAGCTATTATAAATTATATAAGAAGATCTCATAATTTATTAGTGGGTGAAAGTAGTGCAGAGAGAATTAAGAAGGCAATTGGCGTGGCGGCGGCACCATCAACTGGCGATGGTAAGGTTCTTCATATTAAGGGAAGAGATCTTCTTAAGGGTGTTCCCAAAGAAGTTGTAATTAATCAAAGACAAATTGCAGATGCTTTACAAGAACCAGTTCAAGCAATAATAGAGGCTGTTACAAATACGCTGGAAAACTCTGACCCTGAGTTAGCTGCTGACATTGTTGATAAGGGCATAGTTTTGACTGGTGGAGGTTCTTTACTAGGAGAATTAGACCAAGTTATCAGAGATTCAACGGGCCTTCCAGTTAGTATTGCCGATGACCCACTAAGCTGTGTTGTTCAAGGAACAGGTAAGTGTGCAGAGAACCTCAAAGATCTTCGTTCAGTTTTAAGTAGTAGCTATTAATTTATGGTTTACAAGTCGTCTTTTGGGAGAGGATTTAATTCAAGCATTCTTAACAGTTATGTGTTGAATGTATTTTTATGCGTCTCTTTCTCAGTGATTCTGTTTTTTTTATCTATGACAGATAGCTCTTTATTAAGGTCGCTCAGATTCAATGCAATTACAATTTGCAAACCTTTCTTTATAGCGGTTGGTAAACCATTTCAGTATATAAATAATTCATTTGTTTTTTTCAAAGAATTTAAAAATGCTAAAATAAATAATTTAAATCTCTTGGAAGAAAACAAAGAACTAAAAAAACAATTAGATAAAAAAAGCTTTCTGGAATTAGAAAATAAAAGACTAAAAAATTTATTAAAAATTGATGAGGTTGGTTATGTTAGAAAAATTACTGCAAGAATTCTCATTGATGCCTACAAAGATGATGGATCGGTGATTTATGTTGATGTTGGTAAAAATGATGGACTAAAAGTTAATGATATTGTTTTTAATGAACAAGGTTTAATTGGAAGAATAATAGATTTAGGAAAAAATTCCTCTAAGGTTTTAACAATTTTTAATGAAAATTCTGTAATCCCAGTGGTTTCGATAGAAACAAATAAATCATTTTTTATACAAGGTCACAAAAGCAAATTAAGACTAAAGCATATTGATAACAAATTTGATTTAAACCATGGCGAAATAGTTGTCTCGACGGATGCTGCTGGCTATTTTAAAGAAAATATAAAAATAGGAAGGGTTTTTAAAACATTAAATGATGTTTTTGTTGTCCCATTTGCAAAAAGGACGGATTCAATTTATGTTAGTGTTTTGGTATATAATTTTAAGAACGAGTTTAAGGACAGGTAATTGTTGGTGTGCTAAATAATTTATTTTTTAAATCCTTGCCTCTATTTTTTATTTTATTATTTATTTTTCTTGAGTTTACTCCAAACTATCTTCTAGAGGATCAATTAATTAAGCCATATATGTTTTTTGCTGTTTTATATTGTTGGATAAGTAATGATCATAGAAAATTTTCACCACTTTCTTTATTCTTTCTATGTACATTATATGATTTATTAAGTGGAGATGTTGTAGGAATCACGTGTATATTTTTTTTATATTCTCAGTATCTAAGAAGAAAGCAATTTAATGAGTTAATATCCAATGATTTTAAAGAAACATGGATAAAATTCATTATAATTCTAACAGCTTATATTTCTTCTATTTCATTAATAAAGTTATTTTTTTATAACGATGCCATGAGTTTTAAAAATATAACTATTAGTTTTCTAGTAAGCATAGCTCTCTTCCCATTATTTTTCTCGATTGTAAATAAATTAAGCTATAAATTTAAGAGTTATAATGAATAGAGAAATTAATTTAGAAAAGAAAATTAGAAGAAGGTCATTATTGCTTGGGATTTCAAAATCAATTTTTACTTTACTTGTTTTTGGAAAATTATTTTATCTTCAGATACTTCAAAAATCAAAATATGGAAAGCTTTCAGATCACAATAGGATTAAAGTGAAAATTCTATACCCAGAAAGAGGAAAAATCTTTGATTTATTTAATAAACCAATTGCAACCAATAGAACTGACTATCAATTAAGTGTATTTAAAGACAAAAAAAATCTAATTAATCGGTATATTGCAAAACTGTCAGGACACATTAATTTTTCAGAAAAAGATTTAAAGGAGATTCATGTAAATTTAAATGAACAAGATTTATCTGATTTTATTACAATTAAAAGGAATTTAAGTTGGAAGGAACTAGAATTTTTTGAATTTATGAAAAATAAATTCCCTTTTCTTATTATTACAAAAGAAAAAGTCAGAAATTATGAGAACGATTTAATATTCTCACATGTTCTTGGATATGTAGGGTATAAAAAAGATGTAGATAAAAAAAAACTATCGAATCTAAAAGTAGGTATTTCTGGTGTTGAGAAAAAACTAGATTCCAAGTTACTTGGTTCTGACGGATGGATAAAAATTGAGACAAACTCAAAAGGAATTGTAAAAAAAGAATTAACAAAGAAAAATGCAATACCCGGTAGAAATATTAAAACTTTTTTAATAAGCGAAATTCAAGAAAAAGCATATTCTGAGATGAAAGGGATTAGAGGTGCCGCGGTCATGGTGGATTGTATAAGTGGGGGTATAAACTGTTTAGTTTCTTCTCCATCATTTAATAACAATGAATTTAGTGACGGAGTAAGTATTAAAAATTGGAATAATTTATTGAAAGATGAGTTTAATCCACTCCTAAATAGATCAATTGCAGGATTATATTCTCCGGGATCAACTTATAAATTGATTACTGCACTACACGCTATTGAGGATGAAAATTTTGATAGAAAAAAGAATTTTAAATGTACTGGACATATATCTTTTGGTAATAGAAAGTTTCATTGTTGGAAAAAAGAGGGTCACGGTAATGTGAATTTAGAGGATGCTATCAAAAAATCCTGTGATTGTTATTTCTATAACTTAGCAAAGTATTTGGAAATCAATAGACTTGCTAATTTTTCAAATAAATTCTCCTTTGGAATCCAAACTGGCATTGATATTCCAAATGAATTAAAAGGAATTATGCCTAATAGAGACTGGAAAATTAAAAATAGAGGTGAAAAATGGCAAAAAGGCGAGACTCTTAACACTGTGATTGGACAGGGTTTTATGTTATCAACTCCTTTGCAAATTGCTATTATGACTGCCCGACTAGCCACCAATAAAAAAATAGTACCAAGTATAATTTTTAAAAAGCAAAGATTTGAAAGTCTAAATATAAGTCAGAAAAATTTAGATTTTATAAAAAGATCAATGCTTTTAGTGGTTAATGACAATAATGGTACTGCATTTAATTCAAGAATTATAGGACCTGATAAAATGGCTGGAAAAACCGGAACATCTCAAGTCAGAAAAATATCTTTAGCTGAGAGAGAAAATAGAGTTTTAAAAAATGAAGAATTATCTTATAAACTTAGAGATCATTCACTGTTTACATGTTTTGCTCCATATGAAAATCCGCGATTTGCACTTTCAGTAGTTGCAGAACATATGGGAAGTGGATCTAAAGTTGCCGCACCAATAGCTAGAAACATTATGAAATTAGCTTTAAAAAAATATACATAAAATGATAGATATCCTATTAAAATTAAAGAATTTAAATTGGCTTTTAATTTCACTGGTTATTTTTCTATCTTTTGTTGGTTTTGTGATGATTTATAGCGCTACAATTGGTGATGAAAATAAAATTTTAATATCTCACATTTATAAAATTATATTTGGAATTTCTTTAATGATTTTTGTGAGTCTTATAGATATTGATTTTTGGAAAAGGTACGCATATTTTTTTTATTTTATAGGATTAGTTTTGCTTATTTGGGCATCTTTTTATGGTTACCTTGGCAAAGGAGCAAGAAGGTGGATAAATTTCTATGGTCTAAACTTGCAACCATCTGAGATTATGAAAATCTTCCTAATTTTATCTCTAGCAAAATTTTTTGAAGAAAAAAAGATTCAAGAATCTAGAGATTATTTTTTTTTAATACTTCCCGTTCTTTTAGTTTTGGTTCCATTTTCATTGATTATAGTTCAGCCTGACCTTGGTACTGCAATGCTAATCCTTTTTGTAAGTGTTGTAATCTTCTTCGTATCTGGAATAAGCTGGAAATTCTTTGCTTCTTTTGGGTTGATTTCATTGGTGGTCACTCCTTACTTATGGAATGGTTTAAAAGAATATCAAAAGCAAAGGATTCTTACTCTTTTTAATCCAGAAAATGATCCATTAGGTTCAGGATATCATATAATTCAATCCCAAATTGCAATTGGTTCAGGAGGAACTTTTGGAAAAGGTTGGTTAAAAGGCACTCAATCACATTTAGACTTTTTACCTGAAAAACATACTGATTTTATTTTTTCTATGCTTGGTGAAGAATTTGGTTTTATTGGAACTTTATCTGTTATTGGTTTGATTTGCTTGATTACATATATAGCTTACAACATAACAGGAAGCTTTATACACGATATTTTCTGTAGAATAGTTGGATATGGCATCATTACGAATTTCTTTTTTGCCTCTTTTATAAATATGTCCATGGTAATTGGAATTCTACCTATAGTTGGCTTGCCATTACCGCTAGTATCTTATGGTGGCTCTTCAATGATTACCTATTTTTTGGGTTTTGGTATCATATTGTCAATAGATAGAAATTTGAAAGCACGTTAAGAAGTTCCTTTATCTGATAAAAGAATAGCAATTTTCTTAGTTTTTTTGAAATTACTTAATATTATTAAAATTACAACAAGTATAGGTACGCTTAAAAACATTCCGACGACTCCCCAAAGCTGCCCCATAATAGCTAGAAATATTATCATTACTAATGGACTAATATTTAAAGTATTTCCCATTAATTTAGGTTCTAAAAAATTACCTACAAAAATTTGAGTAAGAATTAGAAGTATTAATGTTATAGAAGGTTCTGTAAAATTTAAAAATTGAATCAATGAAAAAATAAAAGGAATTAATATTGATAAAAGAGAACCAATAAATGGAATAAAATTTAACAAAAAGGAAAGAATGCCGAATGTCGGTGCCAAATCATTATCCAAAAAATGAAGGACAAAAAAAGTTAAGATGCCAGTAACAATACTTGTGAGTGTTTTTAACTGAAAGTAATAAAAAATATCTGCATTAATTTTTTGGAATATTATTAAATTCTTTTTATCAAAAATTAAATTAATTTTTTTTATGAAATACTTTTCTTCAATTATAAAAAAAATCAAAAATATTACTATGAATGAAAAGTTTCCAGCAAATTTTGATAAGTTATTTAAAGTTTTAGAAAAAATTGAAATTAAATTAAGTGAATTTAGAAAGTTTTCGATCGGAATAATATTGCTTAAAGGTGAAGTTAAATATATTTGAAGGATAAGCTCAAGATTTTCTTGATAATTAATAGATTTTTCTTTTACTGTTGATAAATTAAATTCCAGAACAATCGAAAAAAAATAAAATATAGAAAATATTGTGGCAAACATTATTAATATCGCAATTATTTCATGAAGATTTATTTTAAGCCTTTTTTGAAAAAAAAATAATAATCTCTCTGATGAAGATTTAATTACAATAAATATAAATAGTGCTAAAAAAAAAGGTAGAAGAATAAATTTCCCATAATAGAGAAAAGCAATAGAAAGAAAAAAAAGTAAAAATATATTATTAATGATCATTTTATTTTTTAAAGTCTTCAAGGATTTGAGTCATTTTTGTTGTTCCAAATAAATCAGAATCAGTTTCTTCAGTTCTTTCGCTTTTGATGAGACCAATCCCCTTTGCATACCATTCTTTTGATGTTATTTTAATTTTTATTGAACCAATTTCGCTATCACCTATAAATTTTGTTTCTCCTACCCCTTTTATAAATAAACAGTTTCTAAATTTTCCTAGAGGAGTAGAAACTATTTCATTGTTTGAAATTATTTCATAGTCTATTTGAAAATTTGTTGTAGCTCTATAGTCATAATATGGATATCTTTTTAATATCAAGTATGTTTTGCTTTCAACTTCCCACTTTTTTCCAACATCTGATGGAACAGGCAAAACAACTCTTCTTGTTTTCTCAAGATTTATTGATTTATCTTTTGCAAACGCCAGACCGTTTCTGTAAATTCCATTTTTATCTATTTCGTAGTAAAAGACTGACCCATCTTCACGAAGAAGAGGAAAAAATTTTTTTTTTTTTCCATCAATTTCTAAATTTTTTCTTCCTAGCGATAAGTTTACTTTTTTATAAACTGTTTTTTTTTCTACTTCTGGTTGTATCTCAACCTTGTAAGACCATGATTTCTTTTTATCAAGTGGAAAATACGAATTGTTGCCTTCTGAACATCCTAAAATTAGCAAAACCAGAAAAAAATATCTCATTACTTTTCTGGTAAAAGTTGATTTGGCATATCAAAAAAGTTAAGTTTGGAACTAATAGATGTGGCCTTTTCTTTCTTTAAAACCGAGGATATTATATTTTTTTTATTTTCATCAATTTTTTCACCCATCTGAGGTATTCCATTTTTTAAATTTACTTGAGCTTTTGAAATTTTTTCATGAACATCTTTGCTATATTTTAAACTGTATGATCTTGGAGTGCTAAGACCAGCAAGATCATTCATATTTGCAATCCATATATATATTGATCCCTCTGAATTAATTAGGGCATTTGGCTCATAAATCTGAGCAGCAATCAATCTGAACCTATCTGGTAATGAATCGTTTGATGGCCAACCCAAAAGATTTTTAAATGAATCATATGTTAAAATGTAAAACATAGTAGTTAAAACAACCATGGTTGATTTAATTATCCAATGAAAATTTGTCCTTAAATTGAATAGTACTAATAAGAATGCCAAAATGACATAACATATTATTATTAAAAAAATTTCTGAACTCATATAATCCTTTCTTTAATTTTCTGGAACTAACTTTTTAAATAGGTTTCCAGAAATACTTACACTTCCATTCTGTGTTATATTAAATCTTGTGGCAGTTTTTTCTACACCTTTTTTTTCTAAGTTGAGTGTTCCGTAATAAATTACTTCTAATTGCGGGTTTACTTTTTCAACTTTGACATTTACATCAACTGGTTGTTCCGTTTTTGTAGCATAATAGTGAATATTTACAATATATTCTCCAGGAACAACAGCTCTTATAGTGACAACTTCCTGATTTAGAGGATTTTGAACTTTCTCTCCATTAATTTCAATAGTATCATTTAAGAGACCTCTATCGTCTCTATCTAAATGAACAAATCCTGCTTCCTTACCTCGAAACCAAACTAAATCGCCAGTTGGACTTTGAACATAAGTATCCACATCATCAGGGCTATTATCTTTCCAGCTTACTGTAATGATGTATTCAGCTTTGGGGTTTATAACACCAGTTTTAGGAATTGGATTCATAAATATAATAGCAAGAAACATTAACAGTGTAAAAGACAGTAATATGTTAAACAGTAAATCTGTAAATGGGTCTGCTTTTAACCTTCTTCTTGAATAAGACATTATAAACTATTATCAATACTTACTTCTGAAATTTGGTTGAGCACAGAAAATAATTCTTCACACCCACTTTCGAGATTATAATATTGTATGGCAACCATTACTCCTGCAACTAAAGCTGATAGAGTTGTGTATAAAGCAACTCCCATTCCGCTTCCCATAGTAGTAAGAACGCCTTGAAGCAGGGTAACATCAAAGGTTGTAATATCTGATAATGAACCAAGCATAATAATGAAACCAATTACAGTTCCAATTAAACCTAGTTTAAGCATTATATCCGAACAAAACCAACCAAATTCATAAAACCCAACTGTTCTTTTTATATAACTATCAAGAATTTGAGCATGAGAGGTTGCACCATTTTTTTTTAAACCAATAAGATCTTTAAAATAATCACATACTATGCCGTCTGAAATCTCACCCTTAGATGTTAAAATAAGTGAACCTTCAATTATTCTCAGTTTGACATTTTCATTTAGTAGACTTTTTTTAATTACATGCGCTTTATTTAATTCATCTGAAATAATATAAGTATAGTAAAAACAATGAATGCTAATTGCAATAAATGAGAGAATGATCAGACTTGTAATATAACTTTTATCAGAACTTACTATCTTTACTATTAACCCTTGATCGTAAATAAAAAAAATGAAGAAGATCATTAAACTAAATTGAAGTAGCCATTTTAGAAACAATTTGTGTACTTTAGTCATTTAACAAAACCATATATTAATAATGAATTAAGCTTTCAACATGCGTCACTAGTTTTTCTCTTCCTTTGAGAAAATCTAGCTCAATTAAAGCTACAAAACAAGAAACAGATCCACCAGATTTTTTAATTAAATTCGAAGCTGCTTCAGCTGTTCCGCCTGTTGCTAGAAGATCATCAACCAACAATACCTTTTTTTTATCTAGTTTAACATTTACTTCAAGAATATCTTTGCCGTACTCAAGTTCATATTCGAAACTAATTGTATCACCTGGTAGTTTATTTTCTTTTCTTATCATAATGAAACCTTTATTTAATTTACAACTCAAAGCTGACCCAAATATGAAACCTCTGGCATCAATGCCAGCAATTAAATCAAATTCATATTTAGAACATAATTTTTCTAATTCATTAACTGAGGACTTGAAGGCATCACTATTTGATAAGAGCGTTGATATGTCATAAAATAAGATACCGGGCTTAGGATAGTCGGGAACCTTACTTATAAAGGATTCGATTTCTTTAATCTGCATTTTTAAATTTATTTTTAAAAAATCATTTATTAAAATTAAATAGAAATAAAAATATTGTTACGAAATATATTATAATCAATATAATTTTATATACAAAACAACAAGAATATATATAAATATTTCATTTACAACTTAAATGTATGAATTCACAAGATAAAAAATTTAAATTAATTGATACATCCTTTAAAATGATTGAAAAAAGTGGTTGGGAAAATTTTACATTCAAAAAACTAGCTTATAAAGCTAATGTAGATATCAATAAAATCACTCAATTGTTAAAATCAAAAAAAAATTTATTAAAAGAATTTTCTAAAATGATAGATGCGAAAGTTGAGAAAGAATTTGATTTTTCTGGTTTAAAAGACTCGTCTACCAAAGACAATTTATTTGAATTAATTATGTTGAGATTAGAAAATATGGAACCTTACAAAAAATCTCTTAAAAATATAATTTTTTCAATTAAAAGTGATCCTACCATTCTGAAGGTAATCTCTAAAAATGTTTTTAATTCTCTAGACTTTTACCTAGAGTTAACAAAAGCTTACGAGAATTCTTTTTTTGATTTATTTAAAAAGAAATCTATTTTATTAATTTATAGTTATATTTTTAAGGTTTGGCTCGAGGATGATTCTAAGGAACTGTCAAAGACAATGTCTGAATTAGATAAGTTGTTATCTGTTTCTGAAAGACTTGCAAACAAATTTAAAAATTATTCATTATTTTAAATTTTTTAAGCGCCTCTTGCTGTTTCTTTTGTAAATCTTTTTCTTTAAATCCTTTAATAAGATTATGAAATAAATTATACCAGTTCACCCTAGCATCTAAATGAAGAAACACAGAACCAAGTCCAATTGCCGCCCTATCCATAAAAACAAATTCTCTTGGTGGTTTAACCCCACCAATTTTCTTTAATTCCTTATGAACTTTTGCAGCTGCTTCTGCACCATATGTTGTGGAATTTGTTTCTTGCATTTTTCTAACTTTATTTTCCATTAAAGGAGAATAAAGAAATTTGGCCCAAATATTTAAAATATCTATTAGTTCTTTAGAAATATTTTCAAATCCCCAGCTTTCATAAGCATGGACTGCTAAATCTTGATTATTATATTTTATTGCATCATATAAATTTATCACACCTTTCACAAAAGAGGGTTTAAATATCCTTATACACCCAAAATCTAAGAGATTTATTTTTGCATCTTCATTAGATGAATAATTTCCTAAGTGTGGATCACCATGAATAATACCGTAATTATAGAAAGGATAATACCAAGCTTTAAACATATTAATTGCAATTCTTTTTCTAATACTGTGAGGATGATTCTTAAAGTATAATAATTTTTGACCTTTTAAGTAATTCATACTTATTAGTCTTTTGGTTGAAATATTTTCAAAAACCTTAGGTATTTCTATTTCTTTTATTTTTGCAAAAATAAATTGAAATAGCTTCATATTTTTTTGCTCTTTATTATAGTCAAGTTCTTCTTTTATTCTGTCACTAATTTCTTTTTGAATTTCAGAGGTGTCAATACTACTATCAATTTTTTTATATAAGGAAAAAATAAGTTTCAATTGGTTGATATCAGCTTCGACTATTGAACTCATATCGGGGTACTGTAGTTTGCAAACGATATGCTGATTTTTGTGTTCTGCTCTGTGCACCTGACCTAAAGATGCAGCTGCAAAAGGTTGTTTTTCAAAAGAATCGAATGAGTCAAGCCAATTGAAACCTAATTCATTTTTCATTCTTCTTTTAACAAAATTCCAACCCATGGGAGGAGCATTAGATTGAAGTTTTGTTAATTCTTTTACATATTCTTCAGGTAAAAGGTCTGGAACTGTAGATAAAAGCTGTGCAATTTTCATAATTGGACCTTTTAGTCCTCCGAGAATATTTTTTAAGTCTTCTGCATTCTTTTCATGCTCTTTCTTTAGAAATTTAGTTCCAAAAAACTTTATTGCGATATTGCCTGCTGAAGTACCAAGATTTGCATATCTTAAAACTCTTTTCGAAAATTTATTAATCTCATCCATACATGATAAGTTAATAGAAAAAAAAAAAAATTAAACGAAAATCATTAGAAGTATGAAAATTATAGAAACTAACATATAATTTTTTGAAATAAATTCGAGAAACTTTACCGTTAAATAGCTCTTTGACGTGATTTGATTAAGTTTATTCATTCTAAATTAATTTGTGCAATTTTTATTCCACAAATTAATTTTTCCTCAATGTAAGATAGTCAACTAAATTTATAATTTTTTCTTTTTCATGTGAGTCCGAGAATACACCTAAACTATCTTTTGCCATTGTTGAAAAATGAACGGCTTTTTTTACACAATCTTTTTTAACGTCATATTTGTTCATTATTTCAACGATTTTTTCAAAATCATTGTGATTAGATGAGCTCTTAAAAACTATATGTTCAATTAACTTTTTTTCATTTTTATTCGATCTTTTATAACAAAGTATTAGAGGAAGAGACATTTTACCTTCTTTTAAATCATTTCCAGTACTTTTTCCTGATGATTTAAAATCTGAAAAATAATCAAGAGTATCGTCAATAATTTGGAAAGCAATACCTAAGAATGTTCCAAATTCTGAGAGATTATTTCTTTTTTCTGAACTTACTTCGCTTATTACTCCGCTAATTTCACATGCTGCAGAAAATAATTCTGCAGTCTTATGAGTTATAATATCAAGATATTCTGACTCTCTTGTAAATAAATTTTTTACTGAAGCCAACTGTTTTACCTCTCCGTTAGAAATCTTCAATGATGCTTTTGATATAATATCTAAACAGAGTCTTGAGCCATCATCAATTAACATTCTAAAAGCTTTGCTCAAAAGATAATCACCAACTAATATACTTGATTTATTATCCCAGACTAAATTTGCTGTTAGTTTTCCTCTCCTTTTTTTACTGTTATCAACAACATCATCATGAAGTAGGGTGGCTGTGTGAATGAACTCAATTACAGCTGCAAGTTTTATATGTCGATGACCAGTATATTTGCAAAGTTTTGCACAAGCAACTGTTAGTAATGGTCTTATCCTTTTTCCTCCTGAATTTATAATATGATTTGATAAGTCTGTAATAAGTGAAGCACTTCCCAAAAGATTATTCATAATTTTATGATTAATTTTAGAAACATCAGGTTCAAGCCAATCAAAAAACTCTTCTTGTAAATTTTTAGATTTATTATTTTTGAGATTTATAAGGTTCATAATTAGTAAATTATAATTTGAAATTTTATTTATATGAATATCTTTTAGTAAAATATAGTATTCTACAATTGAATTTTAAATTAATATTTTATATTAAAGTTTGTAATGATAACATTTCAACAAATTATCGATAATCTTCAAAATTTTTGGGAAGAAAAAGGTTGTGTAAAAATTCAGCCTTTTGATATGGAAATGGGTGCCGCTACATTTCATCCTGCTACTGTTTTGAGAGCAATTGGGAAAAAACCTTGGAGTACCGTTTTTGTTCAACCTTGTAGAAGACCATCTGATGGAAGATATGGAGAAAATCCAAATAGATTACAACATTACTATCAATTACAAGTTTTGATAAAGCCTAACCCTGTAAATTCTCAAGAATTATATTTAGACAGTTTAAAAGCTATAAATATTGATAAAAAATTTAATGATATAAAATTTATTGAAGATGATTGGGAAAGTCCTACCCTTGGTGCAACTGGTCTTGGGTGGGAGGTTCAATGTAATGGAATGGAAATCAGTCAATTCACATATTTTCAACAAATGGGTGGGTTAGAATGCAAACCAGTTAGTCTAGAAATCACATATGGACTTGAAAGAATAGCTACTTTTGTCCAGAATGTTGAAAGTGTTTATGATATAATATTTGATAGATCGGGAATAAAATATAAAGACATTTTTTTAGAAAATGAAAAACAAATGTCTTTTTTTAATTTCGAATATGCTCCAAAAGATTTTTTGTATGAATCTTTCAGTCATTTTGAAAAAAATTCAAAGATCCTTATTGAAAAAAGATTACCAATTCCTGCTTACGAACAATGCATAAAAGCCAGTCATTCATTCAATTTACTTGATTCTAGGGGCCTTGTTTCTGTTTCAGAAAGACAATCATATATTCTGAGAATAAGATCATTGGTTCAGGAATGTTGTAAAATGGTAATAGAAAAATGACTGATTTTTTATTAGAAATCTATGGTGAAGAAATTCCATCATCCGCTCAGTTTTTAATAGAGAAGTCACTTCAAAATTCATTTAAAGAGTTATTTGAGACTCTAGATGTTGGGTTTGAGAAAATTAATTCATTTTCGACATCACGACGTGTAGTTCTTTTAGTGAGAAAATTAGCAAAAGTTACTCCTCCAAAGGTAAATGAATCAAGGGGACCAAGAGTTGATGCTAATGAAAATGCAATAAATGGTTTTTTAAAATCTAATAATATTAAAGATATAAAAAAATTAAAAAAAAAAGAAATAAATGAAAAGTTATATTTCATTCTCATTGAAAAATCTAATGCGAGAAAAGTTAATGAAATTCTTGAACATAAAGTACCGGAGATTCTTAGGTCAATTAAATGGAGTAAATCAATGAGATGGGGAAATAATAACGACAGGTGGATTAGACCAATTAAAAATATAATGTGTGTTTTTGACAAGAAAGTAGTTAAATTTGAATTTGCTGGTTTATCATCAAACTCTCATACATTTGGAAATTACCATTATAATGAAAACAAAATCAAATTTACTGATTTTAAAACTTTGAAAAAAGAATTAAAAAAAAACCGTGTAATACTTGATAGAGACGAAAGAAAAAAATTAATAAAAAATAAATTAGAAAAATATTGTTTAAAAAATAACCTAATTTTGGACTTTAATGAACCGTTAATAGAAAGGGTTGCTAATTCAATTGAGTATCCAAATATTTTTTTTGGTTCTTTTACTTCTAATTATTTTAAGCTGCCAGAATTTCTTATAGAGAATATTCTTTCAGACAAACAAGATTATTTTTCTTTTAGAGATAAACAAAAAAAATTAACAAATAAATTTTCTTTTGTGTCAAATATAGATAATAAAAGCAAAGACAGGCTTGTTAAGGGAAATCAGAATGTCCTTAAAGCAAGGTTTAGTGACGCAAAGTTTTTTATTGAAGAGGATAAAAGAAAAACAATGAATGAAAGGATCGATGATCTCAAAAATATAACTTTTTATGAAAAAACAGGATCACTTTTTGATAGATCACATAGGATTAAAGATCTAGTAGTTTATATTTATAGAATATTAGGTGCGAAATTAAATGAAGATGAAAATTATATATTGCTATCTAATGCAGATTTATCATCTGAATTAGTAAAAGAGTTTCCAAGCTTACAAGGAAAGGTTGGAGGATTTTATGCTCTAGATGAAGGGATACCTAAAAATATTTGTTCTGCTATATCTAATCAATATGATTATGAGTTTACGAAATCAAATAATGATCTTCTTACATTTGTTCTCTCTATTTCTCAAAAATTTGACTCAATAGTTGCTTATTTTATTTCAAAGAAAAAAATTTCTGGTTCAGGAGATCCATTTGGTGTTAGACGCCTTACATTGTCTATTATAAAGATTTGTATAGAAAAGAAAATCAAGATCAACTTCTTTGATTTATTTAGTTACCTAAGTAAAATATATTGTGATCAGAAAATCAATATTGAACTAGAGTATAAGCTTTTAGATGACTTTTTTAAAAAAAGAATATTGATTTTATTTTCAGAATTAGGTTTTAGACAGGATATCATAAGGGCATCATTGTCAAATGATGGAGTTGATCCATATTTAGTTTATGAAAGAGTTTCAAAACTTACCAACTTCAAAGATTCAAAAGATGGTAAAAATTTTCTAAAAGCTTTTAAGAGACTTGATTCATTGACTGAAAAAATGAAAAATCAAAATTTACAAAGGAATATATTAGTCAAAAAAGAAGAATTAGATTTATATAAATTGCTCAATGAGATAGTTGAAAAAATTCAAATGGGAAAAAAAGATTTCATCTTTCATGATTTAGAGATGTTAAAAAGGATAACCAAAAGTCTTAATCAATTTTTTGATAATGTTACTGTTAACGTTTCTGATGAAAAAACCAAACAAAACCGAAAAATATTGATTAATAAATTTCATTCAAACGTTAATTCTTTATACAATTTTTCTTCTTTAGAAATATGATGATTAGAAGCCTGAAACAAAAAATAGAGTTATCTAATTTATTAGGAGAAATAGAAACTAATTTTGATTCAAAGAATATTATTAAGCAATTGGATTTGCTTCATTCTAAATCCAAAGCACATGTAATTGGTATAACCGGCTCACCCGGTGTTGGAAAATCATCTTTAATCGATAAATTAGTTCAATTTATTAGAAAAAAGAAAAAGTCAGTTGGGATTATTGCTATTGATCCATCTTCAGAAAAATCGGGTGGAGCACTTTTAGGTGATAGAACTAGGTTTTTATTAAATCCTTCAGATAACGAAGTTTTTGTCAGATCGATGGCTTCAAAAAGCTTTTTAGGTGGAATTTCAGAATTAACTTACCCGACTATGGTAGTTATGAGATCAATATTTGATTTTTTAATTATTGAAACTGTGGGAGTAGGTCAATCAGAAACGTTTATAAAAGATATTACTGATAGTGTTATTTTATGCATTCAACCTGGAAGTGGAGATACCATCCAATTTATGAAATCTGGCATTTTTGAAATTCCTGATTTGATAGTTCTCACAAAAAGTGATTTAAACAATTTAGCTGAACTTACATTTGCTGATTTATCAGGAAGTAAGTTATATTTTCAAAATAAAAATGAATGGGATATTAGTATTATAAAAACATCTTCATCTAAAAATTATGGTTTTGGGGAACTTTACTCAGAATTAATATCAAGATGGAAATGGCTTAATTCCAGAAAAAGATTAAAAGAATTTAGAATACAACAAGATATAAAGTGGATTGAAAAAAATATAGAAAAAGATTTTGGTAAGAAAGGTTTGGAAAAAGTGAAGAATTCCATATCCTACAAAAAAGATCCATTTATAACATTAAAGAAATTAAGAAAAAGTTTTGATTTCTAATTTTTTTCACTCCACCATAATTCTTTAATCTTAATTTTAGAATCTCCACTTAGAAAATCTTTTTTATCAAAGTTATCAATTAAACCGAGTTTTAAATAAGCTAGACCATTTATTTTGTTATGACTTGTAATATTTCCAACAACTTTATTATCAAATATAATTTCTTCAGTAATGGAGTTATTAAATTCGATTTCAATTTTAAATAATTTTTTTTTCATTAAATTTCGATGTTTCATCCTAGCTGTTATTTCTTGTCCCATGTAACACCCTTTTGTCCAAGAAATACCATTTAAATCATCGAATCTCATTTCCATTAATAGTGACTTGTTCTTTATAGCATCTACAGTAAAATCTGGAATAGAATTCTCTAATCTTAAATTATGGTAATTTTCATCAGAAATTTTATTTAATTCAAATTTTTTTTCCAAATTAATTTTGCCATTACTAAATAAATAAAATCTTTTAAAAAGATTTTGGAATCTCGGATCATTGAAACATAATGATTCTTTTACTAAGTTTTTTAAAAAATTCTCTAAATCATTTGAAATCAAAAATATATCTACATCATTAACTAATGAAATATCAATTTCTGATCTAAGTTTATAGATTTTAAGTTTTTGGAGAATTTCTTCTTCATCCTCTTTTTGTATTTCAATAAGAAAAAAATCTTTATAATTCGTTAAAAAAAAATCTGTTATAAATCTTCCTTGTGGTGTAAGAATAGAAGAATAAATAGAGGTTTTATTTTTTAAGTTATTTACATCATTGGAAATGATTCCTTGGAGAAATGAAAATCTATCTTTACCATTAATTTTTATTATGGATTTCGTTTGGAAATGAAAAAAACTTTTTTTATCAAACATAACTTTAATTTATTTAAATTATATAATTAAACAAGGTAGTTGAGGTGAAAAATATTCTTTTAATATCGTCTAATAGATTAGGTGATTGCATATTATCTTCTGGTCTCCATAAATTTTTTAAAAAAAAAAAAGAAAATGTAAAAATAACTTTAGTATGTGGTGAAACTCCATCACAATTATTTGCATACTGTGACAATATTGATAGATTAATAGTTCTAAAAAAAAAATCTTTTTCATTTCATTGGTTTATTCTTTGGTCTAAGATTTTTTTTACGAAATGGTTTCGTGTGGTTGACTTAAGAGGTTCAGCAATAACTTTCTTTTTATATTCTCAAAAGAATTTAAGATTTAAAAAAAAAGTAAATAGCAAAGATCATAAAGTAGAAGAAGTTACAAAGAGCATTGCTGGAAAGATTCTGGCTCCGACTATCAATCTTCCAAATAATCTAAATTTTAGAGATAAAAATTTAAGAAAAATAAAACTCTTAAAAAAAACTAATAATTTTGTAATGATTGCACCCACAGCTAATTGGCAAGGTAAAATATGGCCAGCAGAGAGGTTTTTGGAATTGATTATTTCTTTAAAGAAGAATCCTAGGTTCAAAAAAACAATTTTTATATTAGTGGGTCCTACAAATGAAAAAAAATTAATTTCTTGTATTCTTGATAAAAAAATTAGTTGCGTTTTAGATTTATTTGGAAAATCCTCATTATTGGAGATATTCTATATTATGAAGTTATGTAGTTTTTTTATTGGAAACGACTCAGGTTTAATGCATATGGCATCGTTAGCAAATATAAAAACAATTGGTTTATTTGGTCCTAGTGATAAAGAAAAATATAAACCATGGGGTTATGAAAATCTTGCAATTCTAGTATTAAAAGTCCTGATGATTTAATGGGTCATGATAGTTTCAGTGCAAAAAAATCCTCTTCTTTAATGTTAGATTTAGAGACAAAAAAAGTTTTAAAAGAAGTAATAAATTTTATTAGTAAATAAAAATGACGACATTATCAGTTTTGATTGTAATAAAAAATGAAGAAAAGCAAATTGAAGAATGTTTGAGTTCTGTAAATTTTGCTGATGAGATAATAGTTATTCTTGATAAATGTACTGATAACTCAGAGAGAATAGTAAAAAGATTTACAAAAAACATTTATATTGGAAATTGGAATTTGGAAGGAGAGAGAAGAAATTTTGGTTTAAGTAAGTGTACAAAAGATTGGGTGCTGGAGATCGATGCTGACGAGAGGGTGCCAGATGCTTTAAAAAAAGAAATCGATAAAACAATAAAAAATAGCAAGTGCGATTGGCATAAGATAAGGGTGAAGAATTTTCTAGGAAAAAAAATTATTGAACACGGTTGGGGAGCATATTTTGGTAAGGGAGCATATGCAGGTTTGTTTAAAAGAAATAAAAAAAAATGGGGTAACCAGAGAGTTCATCCTAAAATCAGTCTTTCTGGTTTTGAGGGGGAGATTCTTAATAATTCATTAAATCACTTTTATTGTAAGAATATATCTGACTTATTTATAAAATTAGATAGTTATTCTAGTGCCAGAGCGATTGACCTTTCATCCTCAGAGAATAAAGAAACCCTTATAAAAAATGTGCGAAGAATCTTTTCAAGGTTTTGGAAATGTTTTTTTTTAAGAAAAGGTTATAAAGAAAAGGAAATTGGATTTACAATAGCTTTGGTTGCAGCAATTTATCCATTAATTTCTTATTTAAAATATAAAAATATTAGTAATGACTAAAGTTTTATTTATAGATGATGGTGTAGAATTTGATTCTATAATGCTAAGACAAAAACCATATGGAGGAGCAGAAGTTGCATTTGTTTCATTGGTCGAGAGTTTGGCAAAGATTGGTTACGAAATTGTAGTTTATAACAATTGCGTCAATCAAGGATTTATAAATAATGTTGAATGGAAAAAAATAAATAAAAATATAGTTTCAGAAAAATTTGATACATTAGTTGTAAATAGAGGTGATAAATATCTTAATTTTAGAAAAGAATGTAAAAACAGAATTTTTTGGATACATAATCCAGCTAAATATTTACTTAAATATAGATATTTATCAAAATTATTTTTCAATGATTTTAAAATAGTGTTTTCTAGCAATTACCATTTAAAAACTTATCCTTGGTGGGCTCCATCCCAAAAAAGAATCGTAATTCCGTATGGAATAGATGATAAGCTATTTAAAAAAAAAACACGAGATAAAATCCCTAGAAAAAATGCAATTTTTACATCAAACCCTATGAGAGGACTTAGTTGGTTATTGGAAAAATGGGAAAAAAGTATTTTTCCTAATTGTGAAAATGCAAAATTAATAATATTTTCAGGCTTCCAGACTTACGGAACTTATGGAAAAAAACATTATGATCAAATCAATAATATATTATCCAAAGCTGAATTATTAAAAGAAAAAGGCGTCCTATTAAAAGAACCAGTTGAAAGAGAAAAACTTTTTAGAAATATAGAGTCTTCTAGGGTTTTTATTTATCAAGGAAGTCATGATGAAACTTATTGTATGGCTTTGGCTGAATCTCAAGTTTTGGGGGTTCCTGCTGTCGTTTGTAATTCTGGTTGTATGAATGAAAGAGTTATAGATAAAAAAACAGGATATGTTTGTAAAGATGATAAGGAATTTTGTAAAAGAACTATTGAATTATTAAATAATGACAAATTATGGAAAAAAATGAACAATGAATCATTAAAAAGAGAAAATTATTTTAATTGGAATGAAATAGCAAAAAAATGGCAAATGATTCTAAATTAAAAATATTAAATATTATCAGTGGTGCAAAATTTGGAGGTGCAGAATCATTCTTTGAAAGATTGGCTATATCTTTTGAAAAAAATAGTAATATTAAACAAAAATTAATTATTAGAGCTGATGATAGGAGATATAATTTATTAAAAGAAAATATAAAAGACATAAAAAGAATTAATTTTTTTAAAATTTATAACTTCTTTTTTTATTTTAATTTACAGAGGATAATTAATGAATTTAAACCTCATATTGTTTTGTCTTGGATGAATAGGGCATCAAGCATGCTTCCTAATTCCAAAATTGTTAATGAGATAACTGTTGGAAGACTTGGAGGGTTTTATAAAATTAAAAATTACGCTAAGTGTGATTACTTGATAACTAATACCCAAGATATTAAGGAATATGTAATTTCAAAAGGTTGGAATAAACAAAATGTTGAGTTCATACCTAATTTTGTTTCTCAAAATAAAGATTTAAGAAAAGAGAAAAAGTTTGAGAAAAATAAAATTCTTTTATGCATGGGAAGGTTTCATGAAAATAAAGCTATTGATATCTTAATTAAAGCCATGCCTTTTTTGACAAGTTTTTCATTAGTAATCGTTGGAAGTGGTTCTTTAAAAGCATCATACGAATCACTAATTAAAAAGTTTAAATTAAGTGATCGAGTTAAAATTTTTGGATGGAGTAATAATATTTCTAAATTTATTAACTCTTCTTCAGTATTAATTTGTCCATCTAGACATGAGCCATTTGGAAATATAGTGGTAGATGGGTGGGCACATAAAATTCCTGTTATTGTTTCGGATATTGGAGGGCCGGGGAAAATGATTAAAAATAAGATTAATGGAATAAAATTTGAAAAAGATAACATATTTGATCTTGTTGCCAAAATTAAAGACTTAGATTCAAATTCAAATTTGAGGAAAAAAATTATTAAAAACGGCTTTCAATTCTTTAAAGAAAACTACTCAGAGAAAGTAATAGTTGAAAAGTATATTAAATTTTTTGAAAGAATTAAAAAATCATGTGTGGTATAGCAGGTATATCGCTTATTAAACCAAATCCAAAGTTGTCTTCGGACTTTTTTAAAATTAAAAAACTTCTTGATCACAGAGGACCAGACAGTTTTGGAACATATAAAAACAACTATCTATCACTTTTGCATACTAGGTTGTCAATTGTTGATATCAAAGGTGGTTCTCAGCCAATTATTAACGAGGACTATGTTTTGATTGCAAATGGTGAAATTTATAATGACTTAGAAATAAGAAAAAATAATAAATCATATAAATACATTACTAAATCCGACTCTGAGTCAATTTTAGCACTCTATAAAAATTATGGAATCAATGGTCTTAAAAAATTAAGGGGTATGTTTGCATTTGCAATTTATGACAGGTTATCAGATCAATTAATACTTGGAAGAGATGAGTTTGGAATAAAACCTCTTTACTTTAGATTAATTGATGAGGGGATATTTTTTTGTTCAGAAATCAGACCTATCATATCATTAAAAAGTAAAAAAAATTCTCTGAACAGCTTTAAAACTATTGAATATATGCAACTTCAATATTGTTCAGGATATGGAACAATTTTTGATGAAATAAAAAGGGTAGATCCTGGACAAATCCTCGTGATAAGAAAAGGTAAAATTTTTAAAAGTATTAAAAATTATTTACCCCAAGTAAAAAAAATATCAAAAAAAATTGACGAAAATTATATTGATAAAAGTATTACTGAATCAGTTTCAAATCATTTAAGAAGCGATGTTCCATATTGTGTTTTCTTTTCAGGTGGAATTGATTCAATGTTACTTTTATATTATTTGAATAAGTTAAAAAAAGAAAATGTTGTAGCTTTCTCAATTCTTTTTGAAAATGACTATTCTAAAAATTTAATTAAAATTCCAAAAAATTATAAAATTGAATTAGTTAGTGAGTATTTTTCTGAAGAAGATTTTTGGAATTCTATTTTTTTTGCAGCCGAAAAAATTGATGAGCCGGTTGCAGATTACGCAATTCTTCCAACTTTTAAATTAGCATCAATTGCTTCTGAAAAATTTAAAGTGGCTCTTACCGGTGAAGGAGGCGATGAATTATTTGGCGGTTATGGTAGATATAGGAAAACTCAAAGGTTTCTTTTTAAGAAAAAAGATTATTTACCTAAAGGGGCATTTAACAATATATTTAATAATCACAAATTTAAAAATTGGGATTTTGATCTCAAAAATAGCAATAGGTCTGCTTTAAAACATAATCTTTCAAATCTTCAAAAAATGCAGTTGTTTGATTATCATAATTGGTTGCCAAATGATTTACTAGTAAAGCTTGATAGATGTTTGATGACTTTTGGTATGGAAGGAAGAACTCCTTTTATTGACAAAATTTTATTTAAAAAACTATTTTTTATTGATGATATAAATAAAATAAAAAGTGGCTACGGAAAATATTTTATAAGAAAATTTTTACAATCTAAGATACCTAGTTATGATGCATTTGATAAAAAAAAAGGTTTTACAGTGCCTATCTATCAATGGATTCCCAAAAGAATTAAAAATTTGGAAGATCTTCTGCTTAAACAAGAATTTCTTTTTGAATATTTTACAAAAACTGAATTAATTTCGTTATTTAGAGGTGTGAAAAAAAATAAAAAATTATCTAAACCAATTTGGCATATCATTTTCTTTACGTCATGGTATCTTGTAAATATTAAAGGCATCAATAAAAGAGGAAACTTCTTTGATATATTATCTAGCGCCAATTGAATATGAATGATAAAAAACAAATTTTTGATTTAATTATATCTGGAGGTATGGTTGTACTTCCTGAATTAAAACTTGAAAGATTAGATATTGGCATCGTTGATTCTAAAATAATTAGTTTGGGTGACCTATCAAAATTCAAATCAAAAAATCTTTTAGATATTAAGGACTTAATTGTAATGCCTGGAGTAATTGACACGCAAGTGCATTTTAGAGAGCCAGGTCTTACTCACAAAGAAGATATATTCCATGGAACAAAGAGCGCTGTAATGGGAGGAGTTACATCGATTTTTGAGATGCCAAATACAGTACCTCCAACAACAACTGAAGTTGAATTAAAAAGAAAGTTTGAAATTGCCGCGAAGAATGCTCATTGTAATTACAGTTTTTTTGCTGGAGCGAGTAAAGATAATATAACTTTCATTGATAAGCTAGAGTGTTTTCCTGGTTGTTGTGGGGTAAAGATTTTTATGGGGTCATCCACAGGAGATTTATTAGTTGAGGATGATGATAGTATAATTCAGATATTAAAAAGAACTAAAAAGATGATCGCTGTCCATAGTGAGGATGAATATAGACTTAATGAAAGAAAAGAGACTTTTTTAAAAAAAGAAGTTTCAGTGTTTAATCACCCAGAAATAAGAGATGTTGCTTCTGCGGTTCAAAGCACAAAAAGACTTTTGAACTCAGCCAAACTTGCAAAAAAAAAGATTCATATTTTACACTTGTCAACCTCTGATGAGGTTGACCTTCTTGCAGCAAATAAGAAAATTGCAACATGTGAGGCAACACCTCAACATTTATTTTTTAGTGCACCAGAATGTTATGAAAATTTAGGAACTTTTGCACAAATGAACCCTCCAATAAGAGATAAGAAACATCAAGATAAATTATGGTATGGGATTTCAAAAGGAGTTATTGATGTAATTGGATCTGATCATGCACCTCATACAATAAAAGAGAAAAAGAAACTCTATCCTAATTCACCGTCTGGTATGACTGGAGTTCAAACTCTATTACCAATTATGCTAGACTTTGTTAACAAAGGAAAATTATCAATTTTTGATTTGGTTAGGCTAGTATGCACTAACCCATGTAAAATTTATGATATATATAAAAAAGGTCAAATAAAAATTGGATATGATGCAGATTTAACTGTTATCGATTTAAAAAAAGAATTTGTGATTTCTAATAGCTGGATTCAGAGTAAATCGAAATGGACACCTTATGATAATTACAAAATTAAAGGAATGCCAATCTTTACAATTGTAAACGGAGAAATTACGATGGCCGAGAATGAGATTATAACCAGCCCAATAGGTCAAGTTGTAAAGTTCAATAATTAAGTTTTCTTATTTTATTAACAATTATTAATTCTTGCTTAAAATTGAAATTCAGAACAGTTTTTCTAAGTGCGATATCTTTAGCTGTTTTTGAGTCCAATGCTTGAACAATTTCAAAGTTTTTTCCATAAATAGGAATCTCAAGTTCTACCTCATACCATTTCATTTTATCTCTGACTTATTCACTACAATTGATACCATTGCATCGCCAGATACATTAACTGATGTTCTTAACATATCTAGGAATCTGTCTACTCCCATTACAATTGCTATACCTTCTAATGGCAACCCAACTTGTCCTAAAACCATACCTAACATTATAATACCGACACCTGGAACTCCTGCAGTTCCAATCGATGCTAAAGTCGCAGTAATTATAATTGAAATATAATCAAAAAAAATTAAATCAACTCCATAGAGGTTTGCTATAAAAACAGTTGCAACTCCTTGCATTATCGCTGTGCCATCCATGTTAATAGTTGCACCCAGTGGAACCGTAAAAGAAGCTATATTATTTTTCACACCAAAGTTTTTCTTAATACATTCCAATGTGACTGGAATAGTTGCACTACTGCTAGATGTTGAAAACGAAAATAATAAAGCAGCTTTAATGCCCTGGAAAAAATTTATGACATTTATTTTTCCATAAAATTTTATAATTGGTAAATAAATGAAAATTAAATGAAAAAATAAAACTAAGACTACAAGTGAAAAATATTTTATTAATTCTAAAATTGAAGAAGCACCCTGTGTTCCAAAAGTCTTTGCAATTAAACAAAATATCCCAAATGGAGCAATGATCATAATTATTGATAGAATTTTCATAATCACTTCATTAAAATCAAAAAAAAATTTTTTGAGTGATTTCATTTTTTCTAGAGTTGATAGACTAGATCCAATAAGAATTGCAAAAAAGATTACTTGAAGCATTTGACCTTCAACCAACGATTGGAAAGGGTTTTCAGGAATTATATCTAAAAGAATATTAAGAAATGATGGAGGATCTGATACTTTTAATGAACTATTATCAAAATTTGAATTCACTCCTTTTCCTGGATTTATCAAGTTAGCAAAAAACAAAGAAATTGATATAGCTATGAAAGTAGTAGAAATATAAATAAAAATAGACTTAATCCCAATTCTTCCTAGAGAACTAATGTTGTTTAAATTTGCAACACCGTTTATTAGAGAAAAAAACACAATCGGTACTACTAGCATTTTTATAGTTTTTAAAAAAACACTGCCGCCAAAATCAAGAAAATTAATTAAACTTTGTTTAATATTTAGATCTATGGGAAAGTAACTAAGTGTTATGCCAAATATTATTCCAAAAATGAAAGCGATAAATATTTTTTGAGTTAGATTTTTTGTCATATGGTGCCCTCTACTGGTTACGCTCCAGTGGCTGAGTCTTACCAAGACCCTGTTTTACTATTAAACTAAGAGGGCAATGTTGATTTTGTACCGGAGCTAACTTGAGTTTAATTATCATTGCATTATATTAAACAAATTAATGCCAAACATAAATGTCTTTTTATATGACGGAGTTAATTAGGAAATGAAATTAAAGCTATTCGTTGTCACTTTATTCCAGTAAACATTTAACCTTGGATCTGCAACATTAATTTTCCCTTTTTTTATTAACTCACCTTTCTCAACTTTTGGATATATTTGATCTGCTAATCTAATTTCACTCTCTGAAAGTCTTCTTACTATATGTCTTCTATTCAACTCCTTAGGATGACTTACTCCTACAGATTCAAGTAATTCTTTTAAGACAAACAAGGTATTTTTATGGAAATTAAAAGCTCTTTCTGATCTATCATTTATATCGATTGCTCTGTAACGCATTGGATCCATTGTTGCTATCCCACTTGGACATTCACCAGTGTGACAAGACCTGCATTGTATGCAACCGATAGCAAACATAAATGGCCTAGCCATGTTGACCCAGTCTGCTCCTAAAGAACACATATGTGCAATATCAAAAGCAGATACTACTTTTCCGGAAACTCCAATTTTTACTCTTTCTCTTAAATTTGATCCAATCAAGGCATTATCAACAAATATTATTGCGTCTTTTAATGGTGATCCAAGATGGTCAGTAAATTCAGCTGGTGCAGCACCTGTCCCTCCCTCTGCTCCATCGATTGTAATAAAATCTATATACTTCTTTTTAAGAACCATTGTTTTTACAATTGAAATCAATTCCCAGGGATGACCAATACACATTTTAATTCCAACTGGTTTATTGCCTGATAATTTTTTTAATTTTTCAACAAAATTTAACAGTTGCAGTGGGTTGGAAAACTCCTTGTGTCTGGATGGAGAAATACAATCCTTGCCAACCTCAATACCTCTTGTTTCAGCAATTTCTTGGGTTACTTTGGGTGCTAAAAGCATTCCACCATGTCCTGGTTTTGCACCCTGACTAATTTTTATTTCGATCATTTTTATTTGATCTTTTTTTGCTTTATTTGAAAAATTTTTTGGACAGAAATTTCCATTTTTATCTCTACATCCAAAATATCCCGATGATATCTGCCATATTGTATCTCCACCACCCTCTTCATGATATTGAGATAAAGAACCTTCGCCAGTATTGTGTGCAAATCCACCTAAATTTGCCGCCTTATTTAAAGATGTAATGGCCGGTGGTGATATTGCACCAAAAGATGTTCCTGAAATATTTAATACTGACATTTTGTAAGATTTTTTCCCTAAACCAACATTTGTTCTAAAATCTTGACTTTTTATATTTGTTGGAGTTATCGAATGATTTAACCAAACAAAATCATCATCATACATTTTTTCTAAGGACCCAAATGGTCTAACACCACTAATATTTTTTGATCTTTGATAGACCATTGTTCTTTGATTTCTTGAATATGGAACTTCGTCATCATCCGATTCCCAATAATATTGTCTTAATTCTGGCCTTATACTCTCTAAGAAGAATCTAAATCTTCCAAGTAGAGGAAAATTTGAAAGAATCGATCTTTTTTTTTGAAAAAAATCTTTTAATGAAATTGCAAATAGGAAAGAACTTATTAAAAGAAGAAAAATAAAAACTGGAAAATAGAAAGCTGCTACAAGCGAGAAGGCAGAAGCCGCCCCTGAATAAACCAGTAAAGAATATCTTCCCCATATAATATCAATCATACTAATAAACTTTATCAAATTTCCAAAAAAAAGAATATTTTTTTTTTAAAGTGGCTTTGAAAAATTTAGATTAACAAATATTTATGTTTTATCTTTTGCTCTTAAAGTATATATTATAAATTCCTTTAAAAAATAAATATAATGTCATTAAAACTCACTTCACAAAATGAATGAATTGAAAATTCAAAAAGAATTGAGGAAGTTTGCTGAAGAAAGAGATTGGAAGCAATTTCATACGCTTAAAAATCTTGCAATTTCAATCAGTCTGGAATCCTCTGAATTGTTAGAAATATTTCAGTGGGAAAAAGATGAAAATAATTTGTTGAAGAAAGAAGAGAAATTAAAAAAGATTAATGAAGAGTTCGCAGATATTATGCTTTATCTTTTGAGGTTTGCAGATTTAGCAGAATTGGACATAGAACAACTTTGTTATGACAAAATAAAAAGTAACAAAAAAAAATATCCTATTGATCTTTCAAGAGGAATTTCAAAAAAATACACCGAATTATAATTTTAATTTTTCATAAATTACATTAATATCATGAAGAAAAATAATAGATTTGAAAGATTATCAAAAGCCCTAAGAAAGAATTTACTTAAAAGAAAGGAAAAAAAAGATGGGAATAATGCCTGATTCTTGGATACGTAAAATGGCACTTGAAAATAATATGATTGAGCCATTTGTGGATAAGCTAGAAAAAAAGAACGTTCTTTCTTTTGGGCTCTCGTCTTATGGCTATGATGCAAGAGTTTCAAAGAATTTTAAGGTTTTTACAAATGTCAATTCAGCAACAGTTGACCCAAAAGAATTTTCTGAATCTAGTTTTGTTGATAGAGATGTTGACCAGTGCATTATTCCACCAAATAGCTTTGCACTTGCAAGAACAGTTGAATATTTTAGAATTCCTAAGGAAACGTTAGTAATTTGTGTTGGAAAGTCAACTTATGCTAGATGTGGGATAATAGTGAATGTTACCCCACTTGAACCAGAGTGGGAGGGGCATGTTACTTTGGAATTTTCAAATACAACTCCGCTACCAGCCAAAATCTATGCCAACGAAGGTGCTGCTCAGTTCCTTTTTTTTAAAGGAAATGAAATATGTGATTTATCTTATGCAGATAGAAAAGGGAAGTATATGTTTCAAAAAGGAATTACGCTTCCGAAATTATAGAATGGATAGAATCGAAATAATTGGTGGAAAACCTCTAAATGGAACAATAAAAATTAGTGGGGCTAAAAATTCTGCACTTCCTATAATGGCTGCATCTTTGCTAACTAAAAAAAAAGTAAAAATTTCAAATGTTCCAAAGTTATCTGATATAGACTCTATGATTAATTTATTAAAATCATTTAACGTTAAAATAAAAAAATTAGGTAATTCATTAAGCCTAACTTCATCAATTCCTAAATCTTTATCAGCATCCTATGATTTGGTTAGAAAAATGAGAGCATCATTTTTGATATTAGGCCCACTTGTTGCAAGACATGGATGTGCTTCGGTATCCTTGCCAGGTGGTTGTGCGATAGGAACCCGTCCGGTTAATTTGCATATACATGGCCTCAAAAAAATGGGAGTTAGTTTCAAAATTGATCAAGGTTATGTTACTGGGAGAATAAATGGAAAACTAAAAGGTGCAGAAATAAACCTTAAAAAGGTCTCTGTAGGTGCAACAGAGAACTTGCTTTTAGCAGCAACGCTAGCAGAAGGAAAAACAACAATAAATAATGCAGCACGAGAACCAGAAATCTCTGACTTATGCAATATGCTTGTAAAGATGGGGGCAGATATAAAAGGAATTGGTACAAAAAAAATTATTATAAAAGGAAAGAAAGAACTCAACGGATGCTCTCATACAATTATGCCTGATAGAATTGAGTCAGGCACATTTGCCTTATGTGTTTTTGGTTGTTCAGGAAAAGTCAAACTTAAAAATTTAAATATGGATATATGCATTCATTTAACTAAGATTTTTAAAAAACTAAAATCCTTGGAATTTAAAATTCTAAATAAAGGAAAAGATCTTTTAGTTAAAAAAGAAAGAAATCAAAAGATTTGCCTATCAATTAGAACTCAAGAGTTTCCAGGTTTTCCAACTGACCTTCAGGCACAATTAACCTCTGCTCTACTAAGAACCAAAGGCACATCTGAAATTATAGAGAATATTTTTGAAAATAGGTTTATGCATATTAGTGAATTAATTAGAATGGGTGCAAAATTAAAACAAAATGGATCAAAAGTAGTTATCAATGGAATTAGTGGATTAAATGGTGCTCAGGTTATGGCAACAGACTTAAGGGCCTCTTCATCTCTTATAATTGCTGGGTTGATGGCTAATGGCAAAACAACTATAAATAGAGTATATCACCTTGACAGAGGTTATGAGAATATAGAAAAGAAATTACAAAAATGTGGTGCAGAAATTAAGAGATTAAAATAATGAAAAAACTAATTTTAGCAGTCCCTAAGGGTAGAATTTTAAGTGAATTAATTCCATTAATGGAAAAAGTTGATATTGAACCAGAAAAGGAATTTTTTAAAAAAGAATCAAGAAAATTAATGTTTAGTACAAATATTAAAAATTTATATATCATCCGGGTTCGTTCATTTGATGTTGCAACATTTGTTGCATTAGGAGCAGCGCAAGTAGGAATTGCTGGTGATGATGTTTTAAATGAATTTAATTATAGAGAAATTTACAAAGTTTTAGACTTGGGAATTGGCAAGTGTAGATTATCTGTTGCAAGAAAAAAAGATTCTGAAAAAAAATATCAAAATAATGGTCATCTTATGGTTGCTACAAAATACAAAAATACTGTGACAAATTATTTCGCGGATAAAGGTATCAGAGCAGAGTGTGTAAAATTAAATGGTGCGATAGAATTAGCTCCAAAACTTGGTATTTGCTCAACAATTGTGGATTTAGTGTCTACTGGAAAGACTTTACAAGAGAATAATTTAATTGAACAAGAAGTTCTTTTAGATATAACTTCTAAATTAATAGTTAATAAAATATCTTACAAAATAATGAACAAACAAATTTCAAAAGTAATAAATAAATTTACTAAGGTATGTAATGGTAAAAATTCTTAATACCAAACAAGAAAACTTTGAAAAAGAGTTTAATAATCTTTTACTCAAAAGAGACCATGATGATAAGAAAATTGATGCTACAGTTTCTAAAATAATCAATGAAGTCAAGTTAAATTCTGATAGAGCATTAGTGAAGTTAACAAATAATTTTGATAAATATTTTGTAAAACGCATTGATGATCTAGTTGTCAAAGAAAAAGAACTTAATGACTGTCTAAATTCTTTAAGAAAGTCAACAAGAAACTCTCTAAAAAAAGCTATTTCAAGAATAAAATCTTATCATCAAAAACAAAAACCAACCAATATAATGTATAAAGACAAAGAGGGTATTCTATTGGGTGGTATTTGGAATCCAATAGAATCTGTTGGTCTTTATGTTCCTGGTGGTACAGCAGCTTATCCATCATCATTAATAATGAACGCAGTTCCAGCAATAGTAGCTGGCGTAAAGAGAATTGTAGTTACTGTACCTGCAACTAAAGGAAAGTTAAACCCTTCAGTACTTGGATGTTGCAAAATGCTTGGAATAAAAGAAATATATAAAATAGGGGGTGCACAAGCCATAGCAGCACTAGCTTTGGGCACACCTACAATAAAATCAGTTGATAAAATATTTGGTCCTGGTAATGCTTTTGTGGCTTCAGCAAAAAAACAATTTTTTGGAAAAGTAGGGATTGATATGATTGCAGGACCATCAGAAATTTTAGTTATTGCTGATTCAAAAAACAACCCAGATCATATTGCAATTGATTTATTATCTCAAGCAGAACATGATAAACTTGCACAAGCAATACTTCTTACAGACAATGAAAATTTTTCGGAAAAAGTTTTAAAGAGTATAAATAAATATCTTACAACCCTTGATAGAAAGGAGATTGCAAAAAAAAGTTGGCAAAACTACGGAGCTATAATTATTTGTAAAAATCTTCTTAATTCAACTGATATTGTAAATAGAATTGCTCCTGAGCACTTAGAGATTGCAGTTGATAAACCAAAAGAATTTCTTAAGAAAATTAAAAATGCTGGAGCAATTTTTCTTGGACGATATACACCAGAAGCAATTGGTGATTATATCGCTGGACCAAATCATGTGTTACCAACAGATAGGACAGCTAGATTTTCCTCCGGTTTAAACTTATTAGATTACTTCAAGAGATCGTCGGTTGTAGAATGTAATGAAAAGAATATTGCTAAAATTGGAAATGATGCCGTAAACCTCGCTTATGAAGAGGGTTTACAAGCACATGCTTTATCAATAGAATGCAGACTTAATAAATAACTAATTATATGGCAAAAGACGAATTAATGGAATTCACTGGAACAGTTAAGGAACTGTTACCTAATGCAATGTTTAGAGTTTTATTGGATAACAATCATGAAATCATTGCACATACTGCTGGTAAAATGAGAAAATTTAGGATAAGGGTGCTTGCCGGTGATAGAGTTACAGTTGAGATGACGCCCTATGATTTAACAAAAGGTAGAATTACTTTTAGACATAAATAGCTTTTGAAATTCCCGAATAATATAATACTTGCATCAGAATCATTAAGAAGAAAAAATCTTCTTTTACAACTAGGTATAAAGAAATTCCGTATTTCAAAACATAATATCGATGAAAATAAGTTCGAATTTAATTTTCCACTTTCAAATTCATTAAAGAAACTTGCTGAGATGAAAGCCATTTCAGTTAAAAAAAACTTAAAGAATAAGCAGATTGTTATATCTGGTGATACCTTAGTTTACAGGGCAGGAAAAATTTTTCATAAAACAGATTCAAAATCAGAAGTGAAAAACTATCTAACATTACTTTCAAATAGAAAACATCATGTCTATGGAGGAATATGTGTTATTTCTTTAAACGGAAAAATCTTTACTAAGGTTGTAAAAACCGAGGTTTACTTTAATAAAATCGAAAAAAAAGACCTTACAAAAGAGGTCTTGGAAGATGGTTTAGGAAAAGCAGGAGGTTATGCAATTCAGAGTTATGGTGCTAGGTTTATAAAAAAAATTCGAGGTTGCTACACAAATATAGTTGGCATATCTATTCCAGAGTTGTATAAAATATTTAAAAGTTCAGAGTTTTAATTTGTATTTCAGAATAATTGTTATATTTTGAAATGGTTTTAATATTAGCTTTTTTAGTTTATGCCCAGGTAGCTCAGTTGGTAGAGCAAGCGACTGAAAATCGCTGTGTCGGTGGTTCAATTCCTCCCCTGGGCACCTTATTATGAAAAAAATTCTTTTTATTTTAATTCCATTGATCTTATTTAATTCTTGTGACTATAGTCCAAAGAATTTTTTCCCAGATACTAAAGGCCTCAAATGGATTTATTCAATTTCAATTGAATCTTCTTATACAGGAAAAAGTCAAATTAAAAGGATAATGGTTACAAATTTTAGTTTAAAAAAAAAAGGAAAAATAATTGAACTCGCTAAACTCTACTCCGATGGAAGTTATTATACTTATGAAAAAGAAAATGAAAAATTAAAGAGGACATCAGTAATTCTTGCTTTTTCTGATGGAATAGACGAGCCAGTCAATAAAATTGTTTATCCAGATTTATATTTTAATCAAAATGAATGGACAGTGAAGGAACAACTTTTTTTAATTAAGGGTTTTCAACCACCTCTTTTAAACGTTAAACCTCGATCGCAATTTGATATGACTTATAAGGTAAACAGAAAAATTGATAAATTAAAAATAAAAGGTGTTTTGTATAGTGATTGCATTGAATTGATTGGTAAGGGATCAACTAATTTTATTGGTGATACCAGATCAGGACCAATAAATGTAGATATTAGAAATGTTGAGATTTTATGCCATAACGTAGGTTTAGTTAAACAGGTCCGTTATGAAAAAACGAATGCTTCAGCTTTTGGTAATATGAAATTTGTTAAAGAATTAATGAGTTTTAATTGATGAGTTCTGTTTCTTTTATAGTTCCTGTTTATAATAAATCAAAGTTCCTGAAATATGTTATTAAGTCATTAAAAATTCAAAGAGGAAAATTTGAAAAAGAATTCATATTTGTTGATGACGGATCCACTGACGATTCATATGAGATAATTAATTATTTAACAAGAAATCTTAAAAATTGCAGAGTTCTGAGGCAAAAAAACAAAGGCTCAGCTAATGCAACAAATGTTGGAATTAAATTGGCAAAAATGAAATATATTAAATTCTTAGATGCTGATGATTTAATTTTAAGAGATACAACAGCATCTTTGATAGAAATTTTAGAAAGAGATAAAAGTTTAGTTTTAGCTTTTGGTCTTCAAAGAAAAGTCTCTAATTTGGAAGATGTTAATTTAAATGAAAAAATAAACATAGACAATTTTTCTATAATTAGAAACACTACAAAAAAAGCAATGAGAAACTCTATGTTCAATCCATCTCAATGTTTAGTAAGAACAAATTATTGTCAAAGGGTAGGAGGGTGTGATGAAAGAATAAAGTTTAGTCAAGAATATTCACTTACACTAAGACTTTCAATGCTTGGAAACTTTGCAAGGTTAAACTTTCCAACAACAATTCTACCGATTAAAGCATTAGGACAAATTTCAGAGAAAAAAAATAATCAAATTTATAGAGTTTCAAAGGCATTAGAGCTGTTTCTTGAAGATAATCCTAGATTAGATATGCAGCATAAATTATATGCTCAGAGAAGACTTACTGCACGTTCTTGGAGATTTGCAAGACGGTTTAAAAAAGTAGGATTATTTTCCTCATGGTTTAAGTTGTATCTTAAAGGACTTTTTAAAACAAAATCTAATATCTTAAATAATTGTAAAAGTGCAAATAAGATCTACGAAGAATTTTTAGATTAAATAACCTTACCAGGATTAAGAATATTATTAGGATCAAAAATACTCTTTAAAACTCTCATTTTATTTATTTCTTCCTGATTTTTATGAAGTTTAAGTTCACTTTTTCTCAATTGACCAATCCCATGTTCAGCACTAATTACTCCGCCAAATTTATTTACATTGTCAAAAACAATTCTATTTATTGATTTAATCATAAACTTTTTAGAATGTGAATTGAGGCTATTTATTAAAACATTAAAATGGAGATTGTTATCACCCAAATGTCCAAAATTTATAATTTCTGAATTTTTTTCAAATTTTTTTATTTCAATAGATGTTTTTTTTACAAAATTTTTAATTTTTGTTAAAGGAATAGAAATATCGTGAGGAATTATAAATTTCTCTTTTCTTTCTGCTAATGGGATAGATTCTCGATAACTCCAGAGCTTTTTATTTTCAGATTCAGATTTTGCGATAATAAGGTCATTAGTTTCTAAATTTTTTAAATTAATATTTGATGCAATAAAGCTTTGAAAGTTTTTAATATTCATGAAGTTTGATATTTCAACCAAACAATAACATTCATTTCTATGTAAGTTTTCTAATTTCATTTCATTCTTTTCTAAAATCTGAATAGATTCTTTGTTCATAAATTCAAAACTTGTAATCGAATCATAAAAATTATTTGTCATTTGTACGTAAAATTCTAAAACATTTTCGAAATTTTTAAATGAAGCCCAGATTACAGTTTTTTCTTTGGGAAGAGGAAAAACTTGAATGGTTGCAGCTGTTATGATTCCTAAAATTCCTTCTGAACCAATGAAAAGGTGCTTTAAGTCAATACCTGTGTTATTTTTCTTTACATTTCTGAGAGAATTATAAATTTTACCATTAGGAAGGACAGCTTCTATTCCTAAGATATTTTTTCTAATTGTTCCATATTTAATAACATTAACGCCACCTGCATTAGTTGCTATATTTCCACCAATCTGACAGTTACCCCTCGATCCCATGGATAATGGAAATTCTAAATTGTGTTTTAATAACTCAGTTTTTATATTTTCAAGTATGCAACCACTTTCTATTGTAATTGATTTTCCAACCAAATCTAAATCTCTAATTTTATTTAGTTTTGATAAATTTAAAATTATTTCATTTTTATTTTTTCTGGGAACACCTCCTCCTACAAGTCCTGTATTTCCTCCTTGAGGTACTATTGGAAAATTATATTTTTGACAAAATAATATGATGTTACGAATGCTTCTAACAGATTTAGGAAAAGTTATTATATTTGAATTTCCCTCATATTCTCCTCTCCAATCAACAGAATGTTTTTTTATTAAATCTTTATTCAATGAATATTCGCTTGGTTTAAGAATATTCATAATTCCACTGATAAGTTTTTTTTTCATTTAGATTGAAGCTCTGAAAAGTCTCTCATTTATAGTTCTCCCAATTCCTGTATTTGGTATAGGTGCTACAGCAATTCGTTTTTTTTTTAACTTATCGAGTTTTCTTAAGAAATCGAATAAATTATAAGCTGCTTCCTCTAAATTAGAAGTGGTCGATAAATTTAAGGATGTTTTATGATTGTGGTCATTATTTCCAAAATCAAGAAATGCATCATCATCACTCGGGTTTTTTATGTTGGTAAATAGAGGAGTTTTTGGGGCATAATGTTTTAAAAGCTGACCTGGAGAGTTTGGTTTATAAAGTTTTTTTTTAAGTTTACTATTAATTATTTTAATTCCTGTCTTTTGGGTTACAAAATTGGGGCTAATAACACCATGTCTTTTTAACTCATAAGGTTTTATAGTCATGTCTAAAATTGTAGACTCTAAACCGTAATCAGTTCTTCCTGAATTAATAACCAAATCAATCTTTTTGCCAAACGAGTCGATTACATGATCTGCATCTGTAGCAGAAATATAACCACTTTCGTTTGCACTTGGCGCTGCTAATGGCTTTTTAAATTTTTTCAATACTTTCTTCATAGTACTTGAGTTTGGTAATCTTATTGCAACTGATGGCAACCCTGAGATTGCGAAATCATGGATAAGATTATTTTTTTTTTTTGGGAGGATAAGTGTTAGGGGCCCTGGCCAAAATTTCTCCATAATAATTCTTGCATCTTTATTAATATGGACAATTTTTTTTGCTAACTCAATTGAGTCAATATGAATAATCAAAGGGTTATAATATGGTCTTTCTTTAAGTTCATATAGGTTTTTTAAAGCTGAAACACTACTCGGATCACAAGCAATTCCGTATACCGTTTCGGTCTTAAGAGCCACTAGTTTTTTTTCTTTTAGATAAACTACAGCTTTTTCTATTGAATCTTCCGACTCATCAATGAGGTTATTTTCCATCTCTGTAATATATTTGAAAAATTAAATAGTTTAAAGTAAGTATTGATTTTATGAAAGTTTGATTAGTAAAAAATTAAAATAAATGATTAAATATATGATGGATCCAAGATTTCATAAATATTTATATCTAATAGCAATTTGTGCTTTAATAATTGCCGTGATGACAATTTATAAGGGGTTAAATGAGATTAATTTATTTTTTACAGAAAGAATTAAGATTTAATCTTTCAAGATCTTTATGATTTCGCTAAATGTATTTATAACGAAGTCAGCATTTATTGAATCATCCATTTCACCGTATCCATAAGTAACAAAAATTGATTTCATACCTAATTTTTTTGCAGGTATAATATCATTGTAACTATCACCTACCATTATTGAGTTTTCAGGTTTACATTCTAGTTTTTTAAGTGAAAAGTCGAGCATCTCAATTTCAGGTTTCAGTTTTAAAGATGGTCCTGAACCAAGAACAAAGTCAAAATATTTTTCAATTTTAAAATCTTCAAGAATCTTCTCTGTTAAATGTTGCCTTTTATTTGTGCAGAGTCCAATCTTAAATTTTGGTTTAAGTTTTTTTAGAGATGAAATAACATTTTTGTAAAGTTTAGACTTCTTTGAACAGTTTCTAAAATAGAATTCTAAAAAATTATCAATCATAAATTTAAGTTGATCCTCTGAAACCTCTTTTTCTAAATATTTGAGGGCCTTTTCAAGCATTGATTTTGCACCACCACCTACCAGAGAACCTACAATATTGTCTTTAACAGTAGAAAATTTCTGTTCTTGAAGTGCAAAATTTAGAGAATCAATTAAATCGGGACCACTGTTAATTACTGTGCCATCAAGATCTAGAAGAATACACTTTATTGTTTTATTCATAAAAAAATTATTTCTCTATAAGAAAAATGTTATACTATTATATTAATTTTTATTTCAAGTTTATTTTAATGTCTTTATCAATAATTGTATTAGCTGCTGGAAAAGGTTCAAGGATGTTGAGCAAGATGCCTAAAGTTTTCCATGAGGTTGGGAATTATCCAATGCTATTCCATGTACTAGATACTGCTTCCTCTTTACAAAAAAGTTCAATTAATTTAGTTATCTCAAAATCTCTTTCAGTTTATAAAGATTTGTTAAAAAAGAAATATAAGAATTTAAGTTTTACCATTCAATTTGAACAAAAGGGGACTGCGGATGCAGTAAATTCAGCAATTAAATTCATTTATAAGAAAAAATTAGGAACAACTTTGGTCATGTACGGAGATACACCATTGATATCAAAAAAAACTCTTTCCAATGCTTTAAAAAAGTTTAAAGAAAAAAAATTGGATCTTTGTGTAATTTCTATGAAACCACCTAGAAAGAAAAATTCTTATGGAAAGTTAAGATTTTTAAATAAAAAATTAATAGGAATTATTGAACAAAGCGAATTAAACGATAATTCTTCGGAATCAGATATTTGTAACTCAGGAATAATGATTTTTAGAGACGAACCTTTAATTCAAAACATAAAGCTTGTTAAAAATAAAAATAATAAAAATGAATATTATTTAACTGATTTAGTAGAAATTTTTAATAAAAAAAACTTATTAGTTGATCATTACACTTGCAGTTTTACAGAAACTTTAGGTGTTAATAGTATGATTGATTTGGCCGAAGTAAATAATGAATTTCAAAAAGAAAGAAGAAATTATTTTCTTAATAGAGGTGTTTTTATGCAAGCACCTGAGACGGTTTATTTTAGCTTTGATACAAGGATAGGAAGTAATGTTACAATACAACCAAATGTTTTTTTAGGTCCCTCTGTAGAAATAAAGAATGATGTTATTATTAAGAGTTTTAGCTACCTAGACAATGTCAAAGTTCATGATTTGGTTACAATTGGGCCCTTTGCAAGGATTAGAGATGGAGTTGAAATTAAAGATGAAGCAAAAATTGGTAATTTCGTTGAGCTAAAAAAATCTAGTATAGGAAAAAATGTGAAAATTTCTCATCTTTCATATGCGGGCGACTCTATTATAAATGAAAATAGTAACATTGGTGCAGGAGCAATAACATGCAACTATGATGGTGTCAAAAAAAATAAAACAATAATTGGTGAAAACTGTTTTATTGGTTCAAATACTTCATTAGTTGCTCCACTCAAAATCAAAAAGGGATCAATTATTGGTGCTGGAACTGTTGTAAATCAGGATATTCCAATTGAGACAGTAGTTTATCGCAAATCAGAATTAATAAAAAAAAATAAGAAAAAATAATGTGTGGAATTTTTGGTGCTTATTCAGATAGCGAAGTAATTAGTTCAATTTTAGAAGGACTTTCTAAATTAGAATACAGGGGGTATGACTCTTCGGGTATTTCTATTTTAAGAAATAATAATTCAATAAAAACTATAAGGGCAAAAGGAAAATTAAAAAATTTAAGCAAAAAAATTAAAAGTGAAGATTTACGTGGTAATATAGGTATAGGCCACACTAGATGGGCCACACATGGAGTTCCTTCAACAAATAATGCTCATCCACACGCTTCCGAAGATGTTTCCATTGTACACAATGGAATAATAGAGAATTATTCTAAATTAAAGTTAATGTTAAGAAAAAAGGGTTTTAAATTTCAATCTCAAACTGATAGTGAGGTTATAGCACATCTGTTAAGTTACCATTTAAGGAATAACAGTCCCAAGGAAGCAATCAAAAAGACTTTAAGTAGCCTGGAAGGTGCCTTTGCAATAGCAATTTTATTTAAAAGTTTTAATTTACTTGCTGGCGCGAGGAGAGGCAACCCACTTGCTCTAGGACTATCTAAGAGCACAACATACATTGGTTCGGATTCTTTGGCTCTTGCTCCTTTCACTCAAAAAATTATTTTTTTGAATGAGGGAGACAGCGTAATAATTGGAAAAAATAATATTGAAATCTTTGATAAAAATTTTAATCAAGTTAAAAGACAGGTTTCAATATCATCCTTCTCTGGTTCAAATTTAGATAAAGGTAATTTTAATCATTATATGCAGAAAGAAATATTTGAACAACCAGTGATTATTGGAGACTCGTTATCAAGATTCTTAGATCCAATTAATAAAAAAATAAATATTTTGGATACAAAAATTAAATGGAAAGATTTGAATAAAGTTGAACTTATAGCTTGTGGAACATCATATTATGCTTGTCAAGTAGCCACATATTGGTTTGAAAAGTATTTAAAAATCTCTGCAAATGCATATCTTGCTTCAGAATTTAGATATAAA
>MDSZ01054580.1_pt1 | contig 51163 bp, 44 predicted proteins | sample 811201 | NCBI WGS metagenome assembly MDSZ01 (sample SAMN05326647, study PRJNA326480) | marine metagenome | isolation source: seawater | place: Indian Ocean: North | collected 2010
TATAAGAGACCATTTGTAATTGATTTAGTTGATTCAATGAGTCTAAATATCCAAGGTAAAATTAATAATTTAAAAAATAATTTATCAAAATTATTTTGGTTTTTTGAATTGAGATCAGTTAAATTTTTTGAAGATAATTTACCATATTTTGATTTTTGCAAAAGATACTTTACTGTATCTAAAATTGATAGAGGTTTTTTAAAAACTAATCATTTAAAAAAGAGAATTCCAATTAATGTTCACTCTATAGGCGCAGAGATACCTAAAAAATTATTAAAATTAAAAGCCAACAAGTTAAACAAAAATATTATTTTTTTTGGTTCTTTAGATTACGAACCTAATTTAAGTGCTATTTATTGGCTGTTAGAAAAAGTTATGCCTAAAGTTTGGGGAATTGATTCAAATATAATTCTAAATATAGCGGGTAAAAATCCACCTAAAAGATTAATAGATTTATGTAATAAAGATAAAAAAATATTATTAATTCCTAATCCTAATTCTATGAGCCATCATATTCGAAAATCCACAATCGCAGTTTTGCCTTTAGTATCTGGAAGCGGTCAACAAAATAAGATACTTGAGGCAATATCAAATGGCTTGCCTGTAATTACTACTAATAAAGGAGCTATGCCTTTTGGATTTATAAATAATAAACATCTATTAATTAAAGATAAACCATCAAATTTTGCTTCTGCGATTATAAATCTATATAAAGATTATCAAAAAATCAGTAAATTAAGAGAACAAGCTTTCTTAAAATTAAAAATGGAATATACATGGTCTGCGGCGGCAAATTTTTTATCTAAAGATTATCTGGAATCATTTTCGGAATAAGTAAAACTAATTTAAAACTTTCGCCTCAATTGTTCCAAAAACTATTTCTGAAGCATTTTTCCATGTTTGATTTAAAGCTAAATTTTTAGTATTAATTATTGGCGGATGAGGATAATTAGATATTATTTCATATATTTTTTTAAACAATTGATAAGACGAATTAGGATTAAAATATATTCCATTATCACCACATATTTCATAAGGAGAGCCTTGATCAGAAGCAATGATATGACATTTTGCTTTCATAGCATCAACTAATGGTATACCAAAAGATTCAAAAAGCGAAGGGAACAAAAGGCAATATGCTTTCTGATATAACTTTAAAATCTCGTTAAATTCTAAGTACTTCTGATATATTATTTTTATCCCAGAAGGGTGTTGGATTTTTTTATTATTTTTTAAACCTATCAAATAAATTTTCCATCCTTTTAAAGATGAATTATCAAAATATTTTAATGAATTTATTATACATTTTGAATTCTTTTGATTATTTTCACCAGTTATACAAAGAAAAGACTTAGATTTCGAATAACTTTTTAAATATTTTATTTCAGATGCATTATAAATAACTTTAATTTCTGGATAATTATTTTTCCTTTTAGGTAAAAACTTTTCAATGCCATATTTTGAAGTTTTAGAAACGGTAAATATAATTATTGAATTATTAATTATTTTGTAGAAAGAAAATACTCTATATATTCTTCCAAAAATTGACCTAAGTTGTAAATTTATTGGACTATATTTAAAACTCATCAATGCAGAGACATCATGAATTGTTGAAAATATATTTTTTTTTGATGGATTATAAATTAAACTACATATTCCAGAAGGGAAAAATATATATGGATCTTTCAACCCATAAAGAAGCCTTGGTATATAGTATTCATACCAAAGCAAACTATATTTACATTTAATAATTTCAATTGAAATATTTTCTGGCAAATAAGAAAGTTCAAGATCATTTCTAGGAACTAAAAGAATATACTTCAAAGAATTATTTTTTATCTCTAGATAAGTTAATAAATTTTTTATATATTTACCTACACCCCTTAAAGGTGGTTGAAGAAACCATCCATCGATGTAGATAATTCTTTTATCCATACATTTAATATTTAAAGAAGAGTTTATATTTGTGATTTATTATAAAAATAAACCTTTATCTATTCTCATATAATATAAACAAAAAGTTTAATTTAATTTATGAAAATAGATAATCTAAAAATAATTGCTCACAGAGGTATTTGGGAATTTTCGAATCAAAAAAATAGTCTAAAATCTCTTATATTAGCTTTAGAAAACGGATTTTGTTGATCAATTTTCATATTCTTGCTTTATCGGATATTCATTTAAAAGTAATCTTCCAATTTATTGTTATATTTATTGCGATGAAAAATTTAAAATCAAATCTGTGGCAGAAAAAAAAGTTATATCTTGTAATGCTTCAGCAGGAGTTTATATTTATAAAAATTCTTCCCTATTTCTAAGAGCTTTATCTGAAGTTTTGGTTAATCCTAAAAATTTCCTCACAAATGATTTACTTTATTTATCTAATATATTTAATGGAATTCTCAAAATTGGATATGTGGGTAGCTTAATTAATGTTGAAGATTATATTGACTATAAATTTAATTAAGATAATAAGAATCTAAGTAAAGCCTCTTATATTTGGATTAATTCCGTAATTATTTAAAACTAGATTTAATTCTTCTTTATATTCTGATAAAGTCCATTTACCTTTGAAGATAGCAGTCGCAACATATGGATAATATTCAGAATTTGAATGACTTTTTCCTCTTTGCACATACTTACCTGACAATACTCCAATTTTAATCCCAAAATTTTTTACAGTCTTTTGACTCCGTTCTTCTAATTGCCACATATTTAAATTAAGGTTCTTTTTTAGAATTGAAATCAATTTATCTTTTCGCCAAATACTTGGTTGAATTGAAAAGAGCCATTCTGATTTTGGATCTATTAATTGAATTGAATCTTCATTAGGCAAATTTAAATAATTAGCATTCAAATTTTTAACAAATCTTACTGAATCTAATTTTTTATCTATAAGCATTTTTACTGCTATTGAAATTATCTCTAAATTTGCTTTACCGTATAAAAACATATCTTCATGATCAAGAAAAATAATTTCTGATTTTAGGTTTGATAATATGTTAAGCAATCTAGTGGGATAGCTTAATTGTTCATCATAATAAAAAAAATTGCCTGATAATTCGTATTTATATTGATTTTCGAGATGATTAGTATTTATTAAGTAGTAGTGATTTTCCCAGAATTCCTCTCCAAAAGTAAATTTAGGCATTTCACCATTATATATCTTACAAACGTCATAGTAATCTGTATGAGTATGTGTTATCCAAGGAATTTCTTTTATTTGCATATTATATTAATTTAGCATTTTATTGAAAAATTTTAAATTTAGTTTGATTAATTTAAGGAGCTCTGAGGTAATAGAAATAAAAGCTTTTAGAAAATCTGAAAATAAAAACATGGATTTTACAGAATCAATCTTTGATATAAATTTAACTTCAAATTTTATTTTTTTTAAAAGAAGGTAATATTTATAAAAAGTATGAATATTTGGCAATTCCCAATCCTTATATTTCATTAATCTTTTAGATTTTTTACCTGAAAGGATTAAATTAGAAAATTGTCTTTTGTCCCGTATGTCTCTCAAATCAAAACACTCTGATTTTGGCCATCCCTTAATCATCAATTTTTTATATTTACTTTTTTCTGATGTTAATGAATTAATATAATCTTCATATATTAATTGCATGTTTTTTAAAGCACTTAAATTTAGATAAAACCATATATCTGGCAAACCTGCATTTAATTGATTAAATTCTGGCATGACAACTTTGGGCGCATTATTATCTTGAGATAAGAATTCTTTAATTCTTTTTGTTATTTTTGCTGGATTTCTTACAAAAATACCTCCTCGACATTATATTTCATATCTAGTCAAAATTATTAAATCAGGATTAAAAGAACTATTTTCTAAAAATTCTAATGCTTTCCTAGTTACAACTTGCCTAGCATACAATTGGGTTGCGAATCTAGATAGAGATATTACTAAGTTATTTTCAACATTTTTGTTTTTAAACCATTTTTTTCTTTTCTTTAAAGTAATTGCTTCATAATTTCCCATTATTTTTTTTAGATTTTGTTGGAATTCATTTTGATCTAAAGATATACATATTTTTGGGTTATAAGATTTTATAACTTCCCTCTTCCCAATACCATCCCACAATGAACATATTGATTTCACATCATAATCTTTTAAAAGTTTTTCAAGGTATCTACTTCCTGCAAAAATTCATTCATGTTATTTTTACAAGTTCCATAACCTCCCTTTTCCCAAGAAACTCTTTTGCATATATAGCCAGATATTAGTAAAAGTATTTTCATAGGATAAAATAAAATTTAAGTCAACTACTTTTTTAAAAATCCTACAATAGCATTTATTACAAGGGAGGAGAAAATCGAAATTAGATTAAAAAAATGTTGGAAAAACTTTTTCTGATAAGAAAATCAAATATTTATTGAAGTAAGATTTATTACTTTATCGCATTTATCTAGAATATCTAAACGATGAGCAACTATTATAACTGTAATGTCAGAATTGAGATTGTATATAGAATTCATTATTAAGGCTTCTGTTTTCTTATCTAGGGCGTTTGTTGCTTCATCAAAAATGATAATTCTTGATTTTCGATAAAAAGCTCTAGCTATCGCTATCCTTTGTTTTTGACCTCCACTAATATTGATTCCAGATTCTCCTGCAAAAGTCTCATATCCATATTTTGTGGATTCAATAAATTCATTAATAAATGCCATTTTCGCAGCCCTTTTTACTCTCTCAAAATCAATATTTTCTTTGGGGATTCCAAAGGCAATATTCTCTGCAAAAGAATTATCCATAAGAAAAATGCTTTGTGGAACATGAGTTATTTGTTTTTGCCAATCAGCTATAAGATTTTTCTTATGTATATCTTTCCCATCTATCAGTATTTGCCCTTCAGAAGGTATTAATAATCCCATTATAAGATCCAAGAGAGTGCTCTTACCGCATCCTGTAGAGCCTTTTATTCCAATTTTATCCCCACTTTTAAATTCTAAGTTTATATTTTTTAAAACAAAAGGTTCTTTTTGAGTATATCTAAAACCGATTCTTTTTAATTTTATATTGTTGAATAAGTTTAAGTATGCAGGCTCAATGTTTTGTGAGATATATTCAAATTTAGAAAGAGTCTTTTGATTTAAAGATTCTAAAACTTTAGATATTTCAGAACTGTATGCATTTATAATTGCCCAAGCATTATAACTTTGTTGCATTGCTGGCAATAGTCTTTGAGCTCCCAATGCAAAAGCACCCAAAATAGGAAGAGTTTCTTTAAATTGAAAATTCATTTTAAAATTTAAAATTAAAGAAACTGATATTAAAAAAACTATCCCTATTACTTCAAGAATATTTCTTGGATAAACTGATAGGAAAATACTATCAGCATTTTTAAGACGCATATTTATATCTGAATTTCTAAAAACATCAGTGAAAGATCTATATGTCTTGTCAAGAATAATATCTCTTATTGAACCTAAACTTTCTTGAATTATTTTGACTTGTTTTTGTTTTTGAATTGAAATAAATCTACTATTTTTTCTTAATCTATTTTTTACTTTAAGCATTAAAATAAGATACGCTAATCCGAATAGAAGTAATAAAGAACTAGTAATTGAAGGATTAATAATGAATAATCCCAAAACAATCAAACAAGAAATTATAAAATTTGACAAAAACCATAAAAATTGGTGAAGTACTAATATCGTGGAATCTATATGTGAGGTATTTGTAGCAATGACTGAACTACTATTTTTCTTCAAATGTGCAGAATAAGGTTGTATAAGAGTGTTAGTGAATACGTTACAACTCAATTCACTGCCTACTAATGCAGCATATCTTCCACTTATCCAAATACTTGAGAGCTTTATTATTGCTGCAAAAATAGACAATAATATAAATATAGATGCTATTGGAACTAAAAATTGATCGGGGCTTTTAACATTGATTAAATTAAAAATATTATTAAAAATTTTTATATCTAACAATTTATTAGGATCTGTTAAAACTGTTAAAAAAGGAATAATGGCTGTAAAGGAAATCATTTCAGCTAGTCCACTTACGAGCATAAAAATGAAAATAAAAAAGAACTGCATTTTTCTTTTTTTTGGAAAATAATTCCATAATCTTTTCAAAAGATTTGGAGTTGAATTAACTTGATTAAGATTTTGCATTATATTTTTTTCAAAATTTTAAAAGTAATTTACAAAGATAGAGTCATAGAATTTCCAGATTGATTAAATCCTATTTTTTGATAAAAAATCTTTGTTTCCTCTCTAGATTGTAAAACTAATTTAAAACATTTTTTTTCCCTAGCTTTATCTATTAATTCTGTAATTATTAATTTGCCAATACCTTTTTTTCTAAAATTTTTCAATACAGCTATATCTTCAAAAAATCCTGTTAATCCACCTCTAATTCTTCTTGAAATATGTAAAGAGCCAAAGCCTACTACTTTTTCATTAGAAAATTTATTTTCTTTAAATAATGCGACAATACCAATCACATTATTTTGAGCAATAAATGAATTAAATATAAATTTATATTCAGAATTACTAGGTTTAAAATTACTTATGTCTTGAAGTAAATCAATAACCTCATTAATATATTTTTCTTCAATTTTTTTTAATTCTATATTCATAAAAAATCTACAAATAGATACCTATTTTCTTCAATCTTTTATTAATCTTAATAGCAAAAGAATTTATCCAATTGGATTTTCGTAATATTTTTTTTAATAAAGTATTGGAACTTAAACCATTTCCAATAATTATTTCTTTTTTCATATTTTTATCTTCTCCTATATACAATTTAAATCCACGATTTGTGTAGTATCTCAATGCTTTATTAAATCGAATAATAGAATCGTCCATTCTACAAATTGATGCGTCGTCATTACCTAAAAGTAAAGCCAATTTTGGATTACTGCCCCACATATCTAAATCATTGTGAGGGTGGGGTGGCACATATGTATTAAGTCCCAAAAATTTTTGAATAGCATAGGAAAAATGAATATCTTCACCAGCAAGCTCACTAAAATCTAAAGGTGGCATTTCCCTCCAAAAGGCACCAAGCCATTCTCTTTTGAAAAACCAAGAATGGCCAACAATATCAACCTTTTCAGTTTTCATATTTGGATTATCCCAACCATAAGAAGTGTTTGGGCTATATCTGACTTTTGATTTAAATCTTAATCCCCTTGTCCCTAAAAGTCCCTCATAATTCTCAATTGTATTTAAACAGTTTTCAAACCATTTTTTACCAGGGATAGTATCATCATCAAAAACGCAAATATATTCGGTTTTAGCATTCAAAGCAAATGCAAATCTTGCCCACACTCCATAATTAAAGTTATTATTAGCAATATAAGCTTTTGAGAAAATACTTTTAGGCAATTCATTTTTCCCTTTGTTCCGCCAAATTAAAATTTGTTTAGGCTTTATAGTTTGTGTATTAACAGCATTAATTTGTTTTGATAGATTATCTATCCTCTTATAAACATTCAGTATTACTGTTATTTCTTTTGTCTTAACCATAAATCACCACCTAATATAAAAACTTGGTCTCAATTTTCTCAATAGAGGCTTCAATCCCTTTAAAAAGTATGTTTCATGATAACTTCTTGTAATAGAATCCAAGCTAATTAAATCATTTATAGCAGTGCCAACATCAATAAAAGTAATGTCTTTTCTTACCTTAAATAATTGAAATCCGACTATATTAGATAATGAAGATGCTGAAGAAAGAACTAAAGAGCCTGAAGGGATATGCATCAATTTGCTTAAGATATTATTTTTTACATTTTGATAATCTGAAAAGAAATTATCTGGTATTTTTAAATGTTCTGATTTTGCAAAAATATTAATTGGTTTAGCTCTATAGTTTGCTATTAAAAAAATATCTTTATATATTGCAAAATCAGGTAAAATGATTTCCCTAAAAAAACTGTAATTAGAATTAATTAAGAGATCAGCAAAAGTAATATTTTCATCTAGGCCACCATGAATGGTGACGAGTAAATCTCGATCTTTCTTAAATCGCTTATGAGGTAATCCCTTAAAATAGTTTGGCATTTTTGATATGGAAGTTATCATAAGATCTTCTCTAATATCGTTATTTAATTTAGGGTCAAATTCTTTTCTATCAATATCCGAATATTTATTCTTAAAAATTTTTCCTTTAAAATGAGTCAGACTTTTACTAATTTTTAAATACCTATTCCTAATTATTTCCATCTCCCCATCACTATATCTAATAAAACAGAATGGGATCTTATTTTTTAATCTTAAATGAAAGTTCTTTATATCTTCTTTAGCTCTCGGCTTAATTACTCTATTTTCTAACATTTAAATATAAATATATTCATAGTTTAAATATATGTTAATCGTAATAAAAGTGAATTAAATATTCTTAAAGTTTAATTTAATAGGATTAATTTTTTAAGATTTGTTCAATACTTTCAATAATATATTTTTGTTGATCAATATTAAGTCCTATCCAAATTGGTAGTCTTATTATAGAAGCCGCGATACTGTTTGTTTTAATTAATGATCCAGAGGTCTTACAATATTTGTAGCCTGCTTTTGACGAGTGAAGAGGGACATAGTGAGTAGATGTTTGAATTTTCTTTTCAAGTAATTTTTTTATTATTGATTCTCTTTTTTTAGAATCTACCAAAATATAGTAAATATGACCATTATGAGTACACTCTACTGGTATTTCTGGTCTTTTTATTAACCCTTTCATCTCTAAATTTTCTAATAATGAATGGTAATTATTCCAAATTGTTAATCTCTTTTTAGTGATTTCATTAGATATTTTTAATTGATTAAAAAGAAATCCTGAGATTAATTCAGAAGGCAGGTAAGAGGACCCAATATCACACCAAGTATATTTGTCTACTTCACCTTTTATAAAAAGGCTTCTATTAGTTCCTTTCTCGCGTATAACTTCTGCTCTATCTTTAAATTTTGAATTATTGACAATTAGTGCTCCTCCTTCCCCAGAAATTATATTTTTAGTTTCATGAAAACTGAATGTACCAAAATCACCAATTGAACCTAAAGGTTTGCCCTTGTAAGAGGCCATAATGCCCTGTGCCGAATCCTCCACAATATATAAATTATGCCTCTTGGCAATATCAATAATCTTATCCATTTCACATCCAACTCCAGCATAATGAACTGGTATTATTGCCCTTGTCTTTTTGTTTATGGATTCCTCGATTAGTTTCTCATCAATATTTAAAGTATCCTTTCTAATATCAACAAATCTTGGTACACCTCCCCTAAGGACAATTGCATTTGCTGTCGAAACAAATGTATAAGAAGGCATAATGACTTCATCACCTTTTTTAATATTCATTAGTATTGCACTCATTTCTAAAGCAGCGGTACAAGAATGAGTTAACAAAGCTTTTCCAGATTTACAATAACTTTCCAACCATTTATTAACTTTCTTTGTATAAACACCGTCACCGGATAATCTGTAAAAATTTTTCTTTATATCCTTAAAAAATTGACAATCTAATTCAGTAATATATGGTTTATTAAATGGAATGTATTCTCTAATCTTATACATTAATATAAATTAAAAATTGGATTAATTATTAGCAAGCATTTAAGAATTTTTTTTTAATTTTACAATACAAAAGAATCTTCTAGAAAATATTAGATCCTTTTTCGGAACCTTTAGCATTTAAAACTAATTTTACTGTTTTAAATAAAATTAAAAAGTCAAGAAAAATAGAAAAATTTTCTAAATAATATAAATCATAGCTCAATTTATTCCTAGCATCTTCCTCTGATGCTCCATAAGGATAATTAACTTGAGCCCATCCACTTAAGCCAGGTTTTATATTGTATCTATTAAGATAATTTGGGATTTTTCTACTTAAAACCTTATCAAACTCAGGCCTCTCAGGTCTTGGTCCTATAAGGCTCATTTCACCTTTTAGAACAGACCATAGCTGAGGTAATTCATCTATCCTTGTTGACCTAATAAATTTTCCTACTTTACTAATCCTAATATCATTATTTGAAGCCCATTTTGCGGTACCCTGTTCGGAATTTACCCTCATACTTCTTAGTTTATATATTCTAAATATCGTTAAATTTTGTCCAGTCCTTAACTGTGAATATAGTATTGGGCCAAAATCTTCAATAAAAATTAACAATGAAACAATTAACAATACAGGAGAGAGTAAGATTAAAAGTTTAGTGCTCAGTATAATATCTGCAATTCTTTTTAAAACTATTTCGAAATTAATTTCATTTAGTAATTTATGAATTTTTAAATATTGATTAGGTTTAATTATCTCAGGGGGAAATCTTTGAATATAAATCTGACACCAATCTTTAATCGGATAATAAATTAAGTTATTTTTCTTTAAGAATTCTAAATCAATTTGAGAACCTGCCAAATCAGAATAAAAAATAATACCTACATAGTCTTTATTCTTAAATTCCATTTGATATAAATTATCTACACTATCTATTGATATTATTTGATATTTATAATTAGAGTTATTAATCTTATTATTAAGTATTTTGCTTAAATCTAATGGACCAATTAAGATCCACTTTTGTTCTTTTGAGTCATTTCTATGTAATAGGAAAATTAGAAATATATGTAATAAAGTAGTTAATACTATAAATAAAACAATAAAATTAATCGAGAATAAATTATCTCTACTACTTAAGAAATCGAGTTTAATAAAAATACTATTTGTTAAATATATAAATATAAAAGAAATTATCAATTTACAACTATTTTTTATACATAATTTAAGTGAATCTAATATGAACAAATTATATCTAAAAACATAAACACCAAAAATATAACTTAAAGAAGTCCAAATTATACCAAAGCAAAATATACGAAAAATATTTATATCCAAATACTCTTGATAAATATTTTTCTTAAAAGTTAATAATATTGCTAAAATTATGTAATCAAATATTGAGGCAATTATTAATCTTCTTCTAGAAAAAAGCCAAGATATTTTCAAAAAAGTCATATTGAAAATTTCTTTACATAAATCAAAAAAAGTTAAATTTATATAAATTATAAATATTTCTTACATTAACATATTTACAATAAAGGTTATAAAATAATTTAACCTAAAAAAGTATTTAATAATTTTAATGCTTCTAGTAACTATAATTTTAGGTACAAGACCAGAAGCTATAAAACTTGCACCGGTAATAATAAAATTCGCTAAATCTAATTATTTTAAGGTCAGATTAATACTGACGGGACAGCATAAAGAAATGGTTTCTCAAGTTTTAGATTTATTCCAATTAAAAGCTGATAAAGATTTAAACTTGATGACAAGGAATCAAACCTTAACGCATATCACTTCAAACTCTTTAATAGGATTAAATAAAGAATTTAAAGACTTCAGGCCTGACCTCGTAATAGTTCAGGGAGATACCTCTACTGCATTTTCAGCTTCATTAGCAGCATTTTACGAAAAAATTCCTATTGCTCATGTAGAAGCAGGATTAAGAACATCCATTTTTTTAAGTCCATTTCCTGAAGAGGCTAATAGAAGATTTATATCGCAAATTGCAAGTCTTCATTTCGCTCCTACCGAGCTTGCAGAAAAAAATCTGCAAACCTGTGGGATTAGTAAAAATGTTTTTGTAACAGGGAATACAGTAGTCGACTCTCTGATGATAATTGCATCAAGAGCCAAAAAACCAAAGATTTTAAATCTTGATTGGGTAAGAAATAGGTTGATTTTAGTTACAATTCATCGAAGAGAAAATTGGGGCGTTAATTTAAAAGCTATTACAGCTGCAATAAAAGAAATCTCAAGAAAAAGACAAGATATTACCTTTTTAATTCCAATGCACAAAAATGAAATCGTGAGAGAAACAATAGTTACATCTTTATCTAATACTCCTAATATATTTTTAACAGAGCCTTTTAATTATGCTGAACAAATTGGCGTATTGAAGGAATGTTATTTAATTATTACTGATTCGGGAGGTCTTCAAGAAGAGGCTCCTACCTTTGGGAAACCGGTGCTTATTTTAAGAGACAATACAGAAAGAAAAGAGGCTTTACAAGCAGGTTCGGCAAAATTAATTGGGACTAATCAAACAAATATTATTAATGAGATTGACAAGATTTTAGATAATAAGCATTTATACGAAAAAATGACCCCAACTTACAATCCTTTCGGCGACGGCAAATCATCTGGAAGGATCTTTAATCATTGTTATAAATACTTAAAAGATAAACAACCAAATAATAGGATTTCAGAAATAAAGAAATTTATTTAATTAATTTTTTTTAACTATTATATTTTCGCACCATTTAATATTTTCTAAATACCATTTTACTGTCATTTTTAATCCTTTTTCAAAAGTATATTTTGGTTTCCATCCTAATTCATCGATAATTGCTGAATTATTAATTGCATATCTATAATCATGTCCAGGTCTATCTTTGACAAATTCAATTTGGTTCTCAAAAGGGACTTTTTTGCATATCTCTTTATTCAAAAAGGAACAAATCAACTTCACTACTTGTAAATTAGAATATTCATTTGATCCACCTATGCAGTAACTTTTACCTGTCGACCCTTTTAAGGCAACAAATAAGATGGCTTCTATATGATCTTCAACATATAACCAATCTCGTATATTTGTCCCATCTCCATATACAGGGATACATTGATTCTTGATAGCCTTATAAATTACTAAAGGTATAAGTTTTTCAGGGAATTGCCAAGGGCCATAATTATTACTGCAGTTTGTAATCAAAACAGGTAATCCAAAGGTGGTGTGCCAAGCTTTTACAAGATGGTCACTTGAGGCTTTACTAGCAGAATAAGGACTACTTGGGTTATAAGGAGAATTTTCAGAAAATTTATTCTGTTTCCCTGCAGATCCAAAAACCTCATCAGTACTTATATGAAGCATTCTAAAAATATCTTTGCGTTGCTGAGGCAATTTTTCATAGTAGGTTCTTAGCACTTCCAATAAATTAAAAGTGCCAATAATATTACTTTTTATAAATGCTTCTGGTTCTATTATTGATTTATCAACATGACTCTCAGCAGCAAGATGAAAAACCATATCAGGTTTAATTTCATAAATAGTCTTTTTTAGTATCTCTTTATTAGCTATATCGATATTTATTAACTTATATCTATCTGAAGATTTAAGGCCGAGATGTAATAACTCATTATTAATTCCTGTAATATCACTAGCGTATCCAAGTTTATCTAAGTTATAAATTTGACATTGACTAATATTTAAAAATTTTCTTATCAGGCAACCTCCAATAAATCCTGCACCACCTGTAACAAGTATTCTCTTATAATAACTTGGGAATTCTAATATCATTTATTAAGTATATTTATTTATACAGAAAAACTATCAACAGAAGGGTTTTCTAACAAATCAATTAAATAATTTCCATAACCACTATTTAATAATGGTTTAGAAAGCATTCTAAGCTGATCATCAGTTATCCAATGCTGTCTCCATGCAATCTCTTCAGGACATGCAACTTTTAAACCTTGTCTATCTTCAATTGTTCTGATAAACGATCCAGCTTTATGTAATGATTCATAAGTTCCAGTATCCAACCAAGCCATCCCTCTACCCATTATTTCTACTTTTAATTTTTTTTCTTTTAAGTAAATTTGATTAAGGCTGGTAATTTCTAATTCACCATTGGATGAAATCTCAACATTTTTTGCTTTTTCAACAACTGTTTCATCATAGAAATATAAACCAGTAGCTGCATAATTACTTTTTGGTAAAGTTGGTTTTTCTTCAATACTTAGAATATCTCCATTTTTATTAAATTCTAAAACTCCATACCTTTTTGGGTCATTAACTCTATATGCAAAAATAGTTGCACCTTCTAAGAAAGAATTACCAGATTTTAAATGTTTAATAAGAGTACTACCATGAAATAAATTATCACCTAATATTAAAGCTGCTGGGGAACCATCAAGAAATTTTTCAGACAGTAATATACCTTCCGTCAAGCCTCTAGGTTTCATTTGCTCGGAATAAGAAATATTTATTCCCCACTGGCTGCCATCTCCTAGTAATCTCTTATAGAAAACAAGATTATCAGGATTAACAATTAAATTTATTTCTCTAATTCCTGCAAGCATTAGTGTAGACAATGGATAATATATCATTGGTTTATCGTAGATTGGCAACAATTGCTTACTTATAGGATTAGTTAATGGATAAAGTCGTGTACCTTTTCCCCCTGCAAGTATTATTCCTTTTCGAGATTTATTCATAATAAAAAATCAAATATCCTAAGATTTCATATTACTTTATTTCTAAATTATTTTTAAAAGGATAACTCTTAAAAATAAACATTATCAATACAGATATACATACTGCAATTGCAATTTATTTTTTACAAATTAATATCTGAATATATCTTTTTTTTTTGTTTAATTCAAATTTTCACATAATACCAATAATTCTTTCAGGAGGAAAAGGATCGCGACTTTGGCCTTTATCTCGTGAAAGTTTTCCTAAACAATATCAATCAATAATTAAAAATAATAAGAAATCATTACTTCAAATAACACAAGAAAGAATTTCAGAAATACCAAATATTCTTGATCCAATAATAATTTGCAACGAGGAACATAGATTTATCGTTGCAGAACAAATGAGAGAAATCCATGTAACACCATTATCAATATTATTAGAACCTCTCCCAAGGAATACAGCTCCGGCAGTGACCGTAGCAACTTTAAAAGCACAAGAGTATAAAAAAGATCCTATACTTCTTTTCTTGCCAGCAGATCACTTAATAAAAAATAATTCAAAATTTATTGAATGTATTAATACCGCAGTAAGTTACGCAAAACAAGGCAGAATTGTTACTTTTGGAGTATCACCAACTAATCCTGAAACTGGCTATGGATATATAGAAGCAAAAAATTTTACTTCAGGAAATTTACTTACTGGATACGAAATCAATAGATTTATTGAGAAGCCAAAAATAGATAAAGCAAGGAAACTTGTCAAAGACAAAAGATATTCTTGGAACAGTGGAATTTTTCTTTTTAAAGCAAATACTTTTTTGAATGAAATTAAAAAATTTAATCCTGAAATGATTTCCAATTGTAAGAAATCAATAAAAAATAATAAATTAGACTTAGATTTTCAGAGAATTGAAGAAAAAGCATTTGCTTCTTGTGAAAACATCTCAATTGACAAAGCGGTAATGGAAAAAACAAACTTAGGTTCTGTAATACCTTTGAGTGCAGGATGGAGTGACATAGGAAGTTGGGAATCATTATGGCAAAGCGAAGAAAAAGATAACCATGGTAATGTACTCCATGGAAAAGTAATAGGTAAGTACTCTAAAAATTGCTATTTGAGAAGCGAAAATAAACTCCTTGTAGGTATTGGATTAGAAGATATAGTCGTAGTTGAGACTAGAGATGCTATTTTAGTGGCGAATAAAAACTTCTCCCAGGGTGTAAAAGAGATCGTTGAGGAATTAAATCAAAATCAATTTCCAGAATCAAAAGTTCATAAAAAAATTTATAGACCTTGGGGGCATTTCATATCAATAGAAAAAGGTGAAAGATGGCAAATAAAGAAATTAGTTGTAAATCCAGGAGCATCTTTATCATTGCAAATGCATAATTATAGATCTGAACATTGGATTGTAGTAGAGGGTAGGGCTCATGTGGAGATTAATGATAATAAAAAAATTTTAGAGATTAATCAAAGTATCGATATCCCATTAGGTGCTAAACATAGACTTTCAAATCTAGAGGCTAATCCTCTAGCTATTATTGAAGTACAAAGTGGCTCTTATTTGAGTGAAGAGGATATTATTAGATTTGAAGATACTTATGGTAGGAAAGGAGAATAAAAATTAAGTTCAATAAACTTTTAATTAATTTTTTGATCTTAGAAACATATAAGTAAAATCTAAAATTAGATCATAAATTTGAATAATTAAATCTTTTTATTCTTTTCTTGCCATTTCCAACCATCCTTGCACATCTTTTCTATTGACCTTTTGGGGGACCAATTTAACTTTCTTTTAGCAAATGAGCTATCTGCAACAACTCTAGCCAAATCTCCTGTTCGCCTCAAGCCAAATTTATAAGGAATTTCAATATTATTCACTTTTTGAAAGACATTGATTAACTCTAAAACACTTGTACCAAAACCAGTGCCTAAATTAATATTTATAATCTGAGGTTTTTCTGAGGACAAAAATTCCAATGCTTTTATATGTCCTTCAGCTAAATCCATCACATGAATATAATCTCTTACTCCAGTTCCATCTATGGTATCCCAATCATTTCCATAAATTTCCAATTTCTCTTTTTGTCCTGCCGCAACTCTTGTTATTAGAGGGAATATATTATTTGGTATACCTTTAGGATTTTCGCCTATTTCACCGGACTCATGAGCTCCTATTGGATTGAAATATCTTAAATTAGCAATACGCCATTTACCATTAGTCCTGTCAAATATATCAGTAAGTATTTTTTCAATTGTATATTTTGTATTACCATATGTATTACTTGGAAATATTGGTGAATTTTCATCAATATTATCATGACTTTTCTGACCATATATTGTTGCGCTACTACTAAAAACAATTTTGTGGCAATCATTCTCATTCATAATATTAAATAAATTAATAGAACCATTTACATTATTATCCCAATATTCATAAGGATTAATCATTGATTCTTTTATAGATTTTAAACCTGCAAAATGCATTACACTTTCTATTGTTTTTCCATTCTTCCTCGCTTGAAAAAAAATATTTCTTAAAGTATTTTTATCTCTTATATCTCCTTTATATATGTGTAATTTACCTTTATCTAATGATCTTTGATTAGAAATATTAATTACCTTTTTTAATGAAGCTTCATAGCTATTAACATAAGAATCTAAAGCATAAACTTCACATCCCATATTAAGCAACAATAAACAAGTATGACTCCCAATATATCCACTAGCGCCCGTAACAAATATTGTTTCCATAAATATTAAAAAAAAATTTAAATTTCTAATTTTTAGAAATTAAATTTTTTGCAGTAAAATAATAATATAAACTATATATCCTAGGTTAATAAAAGTTAATTAATAATGAAGTATAAAATCAAAAATATATGTTGTATCGGAGCGGGTTTTGTTGGAGGCCCTACTATGGCGGTTATTGCTGATAATTGTCCCAATATCCAAGTAGAAGTTGTTGATATAAACGAATGTCGGATAAAAAAATGGAATAGCAATGATTTAAATGAATTACCAATTTATGAACCCGGTCTCTCAAAAATAGTTGAAAGGTGTCGAGGGAAAAATCTTCATTTTTCTACATCGATCAAAGAAAATATACAAAAAGCAGATATGGTATTCATTTCCGTAAATACACCCACAAAACAAAAAGGTTTAGGAGCCGGAAAGGCAAGTGATCTGAAATGGGTGGAAGCATCTGCAAGACAGGTTGCAGAAAATTCTTTGGGTCATACAATTATTGTTGAAAAAAGTACTTTGCCAGTTAGAACTGCGGAAGCAATAATGTCTATTCTCAATTCATCTAATAATTCTGGAGAAATTGGAAATAAAAAAGCAACATTTGATGTTCTATCTAATCCAGAATTTCTTTCTGAAGGAACCGCAATTAAAGACCTCGAAAACCCAGATAGGATATTGATTGGCGGAGAAAATAATGAAGCTATTGAGGCCCTATCACAAATATATAGAAGCTGGGTACCTGATCATAAAATTTTGCATACCAATATTTGGAGTAGCGAACTAGCAAAACTTACTGCGAATGCTTTTCTTGCTCAAAGAATTAGCTCAATTAATTCAATAAGTGCTTTGTGTGAAGAAACAGGTGCTGATATCAGAGAGGTTTCTAGAGCTATAGGGTCAGATAGTCGCATCGGTTCGAAATTCTTGGATTCAGGTCCTGGCTTTGGAGGAAGTTGCTTTAAAAAAGATATTTTAAATTTAGTTTATTTAGCTGAGTACTTTGGATTGCCAGAAGTAGCGACATTTTGGAACGAAGTTGTCAAAATAAATAAATGGCATCAAAATAGAATTTCTAAATTAATAACTAAAAAACTTTTTGGAACATTATCTGGCAAGAAAATAACCATTTTAGGTTTTGCTTTTAAGAGCAATACTAACGATACACGTGAATCTGCAGCTATACAGATATGTAAAAATCTACTTGAAGAAGGAGCCATCCTCTCAATCCATGACCCAAAAGTGAGTCTTGATCAAGTAGAAAAAGATTTAGGGATTTTGTGTAAAAATAATAATCCTTTTGCTTCTTCTTCTATAAATGAGGGAAAATGGCAAAAAGTAAACGATATTAAAAATGCCTTTATTGATGCTGATGCGGTTGTAATTCTTACTGAATGGGAAGAATATGCAAAGCTTAATTGGAAAGAAATTGCATCTAAGATGAGAAAACCTGCCTGGGTATTTGATTCTCGTTCAATAATTGACCTTCAAAATGTAAGAGCTGCAGAAATTAATGTTTGGAGCATTGGAGATGGAACAAATTGAATTTTATTTGTGATACTATTAATCAATAGTTATAAACTTTAGGTTTAAAGTTAAAAACAAGCAAAATGGCAGAGAAGTTAATAATGGAAGAAGTTTCAGATAAATCATCAGATACCATTTATGAAGTTGATTTATCAATATTTTTTAGATCTCTTGTTAGAAATAAAGTTATAATTTTTTTTATTATTTTTTTAAGTGGAATAACTGGAATTATTTATTCTTTCTCTCAAAAAAAGATATGGCAAGGAGATTTCCAAATTGTTTTAGATACAGGTAAAAATTCTCAACCTACTCCAAATTTAACTTCTATTACATCTGGACTGGGAACTCAAAATATTTTTAGAAATTTGATTAAAGGTAATACTAATTTAAATACCGAGATTGAAATTCTAAAAAGTCCTTCTACTCTTATGCCAATATTTGAATTCATAAAAGAGGAAAAACAAAAGAAGGGCGAGAAACCTGGACCTACTAGATTTAATAATTGGATAGACAAAAAACTCAAAATAAAGCTTAAAAAAGCCACAACGGTACTTAATGTAAGTTATAGAGATTCGGATAAAGAATTAATCTCAGAAGTTTTAAATAGGGTTTCTAATTTATATCAAAAATATTCTTCTGTAAAAAAGGTTAATGATATTAATAATAGTATTGATTTTGTTAAAAAAGAAATTTCTAAGTATGAGGAAACTGCCTTAAATTCCTATAAAAAGTCACAGAATTATGCTGAAAAATATGATTTACAGGACTTAAATATCAATAATCAGGTTAAAAAAGAATTTGCAGGAAGAATGAATACTATATCAATGCCTATTAAAAAATCAACAAGTATAAACTCAAGACTAAGAGAAACTAATTATTTAATAGATTATCTTCAAAATTTAGAAAATGATTCAGATTTATTAGGTAGTACGATATATATAATCCCAGAAAACAAATTAACTTTAGGAATAGAAGAATTAAACCTGAAAATTTCTAAATATAAATCTATTTTAAAAAGTGATGATAAAGAACTTGAAAAATTAATTAATAATAGAGATATGTTGCTTATAAGCTTTAAAGATTCTGCTATTGCATATCTAAAGGGCGAAAGGGAAAAAATGATGGCCGAAAAAGAATCTATTGATAGATCTCCAGAAATCATTACCCAATTTAAAGCACTCAATCAAGAGGCTATTAGAGATGAATTAACTCTCTCTTCATTAGAAAATGAATTAAGATTTTTACTTTTGGAGAAATCTAGATCCCCTAAAAACTGGAAGTTAATTACAAAACCCACTTTATTGGATTATCCAGTAGAGCCTAAGAAAAAGAAAATTACTTTTTTAATTACATTCGTTGGAACATTCTTAGGTGTTTTTATTATTTTTATCAAAGAGAGATTGAGTGGTATAGCTTATGACAAAGAAGAAATAAAAAGTCGTTTTAATCTTAAGGAAATTGCGGAACTTAATCAAAAAAATAATCTTCAAGCAGAGAATATTATTAAAGAGTTATCTAAAGATTTTATTGAGGGTGATAAAACTAAAAGTTTAATAATTAATTTATGTAATTTTGAAAATAATTTTGCAAATCATATGTTAGAAAAAATAAAAGAATATTCAACAGATAATATATTAATTGAAAAAAATGATATATTTTCAATTAAAAATAAATCAATAATATTCATGCTAGAGTCGGGATATTCTAAGAAAAAAGATATTAAAAATATCCTTAATTATTTAAGAATAAAAAAATTATTTATAGAAGGTTTTCTTTTTATCCAATAAATGTATAAATCCAAGAAACAAAATATTATGCTTAATACATTTAGTAATAAAACCTTATTATTTCTTTTAACTTTGGTATATCCAATCATTTTTGGTGGAGAAGCCCTTGCAATCTTAAGCAAACAATTAAGTTCTGGGAGCTATTCTTCGAACATAGAAAAAAAATTAATTACAAACAGTTATTCAATTACAAAATTAGATCCTAATTATTTTAATAAAGCTCAATCTGATAATTATATTTTAGGACCAGAAGATCAGTTAGAAATAATAATTTCTGAAGAGTTTCCAGAATTTACTGGCTTATATGAAATTGATATTGATGGAACAATTGAAATGAAAAGATTAGGACGGATTTATGTTGAAGGTTTAACTAAAGAAGAGTTGAATATACTATTAGAAAAAAAACTTGAAAGATTTTTTAAGTCAACCGCAATAGAAATTAATATAACAAGTTATAGGCCTGTAAATGTTTATTTGGATGGTGAAGTAAATAATCCTGGTATGTATACATTAATTGTCGATAAAAGCACTCTAATAAATAAGAAAAAGAACAACTCTTTAAATAAATTAAATAAATTAAATAATCAAAATAATTCAAATCAAAACTTTACTATAAAGAATGATAGACCTAAATATAGATATGGATTTCCAAGTTTATTTGAAGTTATAAAAGAAGCAGGAGGAGTCACCTATTATTCTGATTTGAGCAATGTAATAGTAACTCGAAAAAATACTATTTCCAACGGTGGAGGGAAAATTAGAGCTGAAATAAACTTTTTAGAAATGCTAGAGTCAAATGACTTCAAAAATAATATCCGAATATATGATAATGATTTCATAACAATTAAAAGAACGGAAACTCCTTTAGTAGGTCAATTAAGTAAAGCGATTAAATCGAATTTAAATCCAAGTTATATTCAAGTAAGTTTAACTGGAAGAGTAGAAAAGCCTGGAATCTTGCAAGTTTCAAAGGCAAGTAGCTTAAATGATGCTATTCTCGCTGCTGGAGGTTCTAAAGTGCTAAAAGGTAAAGCAATATTTATTAGATTTAAGCAAGATGGAGATATAGACAAAAGAAAATTTAGAATCAATGAAAATAGCCCAAGAGGTTCATATAACAATCCTTACCTAGCTAATGGGGACTTAATACATTTAGGTAAGAGTCCATTTAATATAGCAAGTGAAATTTTAACTGAAATATTCTCTCCATACCTGCAAATTTATACTTTTTATTCAATATTTGATGATTAAAGCAATAAAACTAAAACTTGAATAAATTAGAGAGATATTTTAAGTTATTATCCTTTATGCAAAACTTAAAAAGAACAAACCCAGTCACACCGAAACTCAAAAAATTTAAATTAGGTTTACCAAAAAAAGAAATTAAAAAACTAATTGTCACTAAAAAATATATTATGTTTACAACTTTTCTTTCGGAAAGACCTTTCTTTAATAATCTATGGTGAATATGATTCCTATCAGGAAAAAATATTTTTTTCTTATCTATTAATCTTTTAATAATTACAAAGCACATATCAAGAATAGGTATCAAAAGAATTAGAAGAGAAGGAACTAAATTTAAACCTATGTTTGTTATTGTAATGTCATTTATTTCTGAAAAACTTTTGTTAGTTATAAAAGTAAAAAATGATAAAATTGCAAAATTTATGCCTAGAAAATTTGATCCACTATCACCCATAAATATTTTTGCAGGATATTTATTATATTTCAGAAAAGACAAAGAAGCACCTAATAAAGCACAACTTGAATAAAAAGGAATTAATTGATTTGCAAGCATATTATGCAATAAAAAAGCTATTGAAAATAAAACTGATATTCCTGCTGCTAAACCATCTAAACCATCTAACCAATTAAATGCGTTAGTTATTCCAACTAACCAAAAAATAATAAAAAGCAAGCTAAAAAAATTATTGATATTTATATTTGCTATGTCATAAGAAAATAAAGATAAATTTATATTGGTAATTTTAAAAAAGAATAGCCAATTAATAGAAGAAAAAGCTATCTGACAAATAAGTCTTTTGATTGGACTTAATTGAAAAAAATCGTCAAAAAAGCCTAATATAAAAAATAAAAAACTTGTTATTAAAATAGATGAGAAAATTATTTGATCAAAATTAGAAACATGAATTGGAAGGAAGAAAAATCTTGCAAATAATATCGATAACAAATAACTAAAAAATATTGCTATTCCACCCATCCTCACAATCAATTTTTTATTTTGTTTACGTGGATCATTAAAATCATATATTTGATATTTTTCAAATATATTTTTTACAATTGGGACTATTAATGAACCAAATAAATAAGAAAAAGCTAATGTGATTGTTCCAGTTTTAATATAATTCGATATTTCCAATTTAAATTATTTAAATATTTAGAATAATCTATTAATAAATTAGGATACTATAAATAGATAATTTAATAGTTTTTTCATAAACTACAAATTTATTCACAATTTAAAATATTAATAACTTTTTGGCAAGAATACACTATATAATTATTTTTAGTAAATTTGTTTATGTGTATATTAGTAACTGGTGCTGCAGGTTTTATAGGTTTTCATCTCTGCAAAGAATTAATAAAATTAAAACAAAATGTTATAGGGATTGATAACTTTAATTCTTATTATGATCCAGAATTGAAAAGGTCTAGAATTGAAATTCTTAAAAAAGCTAGTATTAAAAATAAAGTAAAGTTTTCTATTTTTGAAATTGATATTAATGATAAAAATGATTTACAACAAATTTTCATAGGCAAAGATGTTGAGGGTAAGAAATATGATAATGATTTACCAAATAAGGTAGTCCATTTAGCTGCTCAAGCTGGAGTAAGGTATTCGATCGAAAATCCAGAAATTTATATAAAAACTAATTTAGTTGGATTTGGAAACATAATAGATTTAGCTAAAGAATATAAAATTCAACATTTCTTATACGCCAGTAGTAGCTCAGTCTATGGGGGCAATATTAATCTCCCTTTTAAAGAAAAATACTGCGTTGACCATCCAGTCAGTTTATATGGAGCAACAAAAAAAGCGAATGAACTAATAGCTCATTCATATAGTCATCTTTATAAACTTCCTACTACTGGTTTAAGATTTTTCACTGTATACGGGCCATACGGGAGACCAGATATGGCATTATTTCTTTTTACAAAAGCAATTTTAGAAGAAAAACCTATAGATATTTTTAATTATGGTGAAATGATTAGAGACTTCACTTACATAGATGATATTATTAGATCTCTAATAAAACTTATAAATCAACCGCCCTTCTCCAATAATAATTTTGATAAAGAGAATCCCAATCCATCATCAAGTTGGGCTCCATATAAAATATTTAATATTGGTAATTCTCAACCAATCAACCTAATGGAATATATAGAAGAGATTGAAAAGGCAACTGGTAAAAAAGCAATTAAGAATTTCTTACCAATGCAGCCTGGAGATGTAAAATCTACTGCCTCTGATACAACCCTTCTAGAGGAATGGATAGATTTTAAACCAATTACTTCTATAAAAAAAGGTATTTCTGAATTTGTTGATTGGTATAAAGATTATTACAAACTAAAAGTAAATTAAAAGAATAATGTACCTGTCAAATCCAGATAATTGTTCAGTATGTGTTGTTGGATTAGGTTACGTTGGATTACCTTTGACAATAGCTATTGCTAATTGCAAAAAATCACTTAAAACATCTAATTTGATAAAACGAGAAGTTGTAGGTTATGATACCAACCCTAAAAGAATCAATGATTTAAATAATTACTATGATAATACTTTAGAAATTAAGAGCGAAGTCCTTAAAAACACTAAAAATTTAAGGTTTACCTCGGAAAGCCATTATTTATCAGAATTTGATATTTATATAATCGCCCTTCCCACTCCTATTGATAAAAACAAAAATCCAGACCTTAGTTTCTTAATAAATGCTTCAAGAACAATTGGGAAAGCATTACGAAAGAGATCTTCTAAGATTAATCCAATAATTGTATTCGAAAGTACTGTTTATCCAGGAAGTACTGAAGATAAATTGGTGCCCATTATTGAAACCGAATCTGGAATCAAGCACAATGAATTAAATAGCCCAAAAACTTTTTTTAGTGGTTATAGTCCTGAAAGAATTAACCCAGGGGATAAGAGCAATAATATAAGAAATATTGTTAAATTAGTTAGTGGATGCAATAAGAAAGTAACTAATCTATTAGATGAATTTTATGGTTCTTTCATAAAAGCCGGGACACATAAAACATCCACAATAAAAGTTGCTGAAACTGCAAAAATTATAGAAAATACCCAACGTGATATTAATATTGCTTTGGTTAATGAATTAGCTATGATCTGCCATAAACTAAATATCGATACTTTAGATGTATTAGAGGCCGCATCAACAAAATGGAATTTTCATAATTACAAGCCAGGACTTGTTGGAGGACATTGTATAAGTGTAGATCCATATTATTTAACTTATCTATCTAAGAAATTAGGTTACACTCCCCAAGTAGTTCTAGCAGGCAGGAGAATTAATGATGGCATGAGCAAGTGGATTGTCGAAAGAATAATCTTGGAAATGGTTAAGAGAAATATTACATTAGAAAAATCTTATATTCTAGTATTAGGAATCACTTTTAAAGAAAACTGTCCAGACATGCGCAATAGTAAAGTAATAGAAATTATTAATCAATTAAAGGAATACGGAATTGGAGTAAAGATTGTTGACCCAATAGCAAATATTGAAACAGCGAAAAGAGAATATGATGTTTCTGTATCAAGAGAAATAAATCCACTCAATTATTCTGCGGTTATTGTGGCAGTCTCACATAATGAATTCATAGATTATGGTCTTAATTTTTGGCAAGCAATAATTGATAAGAATACAGTATGCTTTGATATCAAAGGGATATTACCAAGAGAATTGGATGCAATAAGAATCTAAAATTTATGTTTAAACAATGAAAAAAATTATATTAGTTGCCAATACAGCGTGGTACATATACAATTTTCGTAAATTATTAATAAATGATCTTAAAAACAATAATTTTGAAGTTATATTAGTTTTTCCTTATGATAAAAAATATTCAGAAAGACTGAAGTCTGAAGGATTTAAAGTTATTAATTGGAAAATAAACCGAATTTCTATAAATCCATTTAATTCTCTGTCATCTATTTTTTTGCTCTATAAAATTTATTCAAAAGAAAAACCTGATATCGTAAATCATTTCACAATCAAACCATGTATTTATGGAACAGTTGCTGCAAAGTTTTTAAAAGTAGATAAATGCATAAACTCTATTACGGGGATAGGAAGTTGGTACGAGAATAAAAATCCAAAGATGCAAATTTTGTTAAAAATACTTGATCCTTTTTTGAGGATAATTTTTCTAGGAAAAAATATAATTTTTATTTTCCAAAATATTTATGATAAAGAAGTTTTCTTTAAAAAGAAATATGCAAAATCAAACAATAGTTTTTTAATTGAGGGTTCTGGAGTTGACTGCAATTTTTTTAAATCTAGAAAAAAGAAAAAATATTGCAAAGAACTTAACATTCTTTTTCCCTCTAGAATTATTAAAGAAAAAGGGATTATTGAATTATTAGAGGCATGTGATTCTGTATTAAAAGATGGTTTTAATTTAAAAATATTGATTGCAGGAAATATTGATCTTGGCAATATAAGTTCTTTATCAAGTAAACATTTAGAGTTAATAAAAGAAAATAAGAATGTATTTTTACTAGGACATTTAGATGACATGAGAGAAGCTTATGAAGAATCACATTTAGTTATTCTCCCCTCTTGGAGAGAAGGACTTTCAAGATCTTTAATAGAGGCCTCATCTATGGAATGTCCTATAGTCACTACAGATGTTCCAGGTTGTAAGGATATTATCAGCCACAAAATAAATGGCTTAATTGTAAAGGTCAGAAATCCTAATAGCCTCGAAAGTGCTATTAGATATGCGATAAATAATTACGATTTAGCAATCGAATTTGGAATAAAAGCTAGATTAAAAGCGATCAATAGATATGATTACAGAATAATTAATAAGCAGACAATTGATTTATTTTTTTAATAAGGAGAAAATTTATTGAAAATTTCTTTTTTATTTCTCTTTATTAATTGATTTAAATCTACTTTATACATAAAAATCCTTCAAAAGAAATGTATTTAAAAATGCTTATTATATCTTTAAAGCCTGCTCTAACAAACATGTCTTTATTCCCTTGAGTAGAGAATGGCTCAAGAACTCCTTTAAGACTTCTAGACTTAGACAATATTTCTTCAGAAGTAAATCCTTGTTTAATTTTAAATTCATTATACAAATTTGTCGTTATATCTTGGAATCTTGCGTCGCAGGCCCTAACTTTTTCAAAACAAATAAAAGCTCCTCCCCAATTTAAATTTTTATATATATTATTTAAAAGTTCTTGTCTTTTTTTTGGCCTAATAAACTGAATTAAATAATAACTAATAAACATATCTGCATTTTTATAATCAAATTCGAAGACATTTTCATTTATAAATTCCAAATTATCGTTTTTATATTTTGATTTTGCAAAATTAGTCATATTTAGAATCGAATCAATACCCACAATATTTACATTCTGATTTTTGAGATGTTCTGATAAACGATACGATAGCAGACCTGTCGAAGATCCCAATTCGTAGCATAAAGAGCTATCCTTCAAAAAAAAGTCCGATAATTGTATTATTAATTCGTGACCTTTATCATAAAAAGGTACTGATTTTCTTATGTGCTCTTCAAAATTGTTAGCAACTTCGCCATCAAAACTCCAATTTCCATTTTCAGCTTTTATTGAATCTCCAACACTTTCCATTTAAGAAAACTTTTTATTAATATTATCACCTATTAATCTTAAGCAGTTAATTATCGTTAATTTAATAAATTAAATTCTTTCTCAATATATTTTATTATTTGTTCTTCTCCATTAAATTCAAAATTAGATGCAATCTGTGACAATCTAACTTTTTTATTAATCACATTCTTTAATATTAAAGTAATATCATTATTTTCAAAACCGAAGAATTTATCAATAACATTTTTATTGAATAATAATTCATTATTATCTTCTAAAAATAAAGGGATAGGAATTGATGAAGAAAATATCAAATCTGTTAAGACTCCTAAACCTGGTCTACATATGCCCGCTAATACTTTTGAAAATGAAGAATAAGAATAATCAAATATTTCAAATTCAGATGAGAGCTTATTCTTATCTAACCTTGGTGAAATAAATAATTTTAAATTATTTTCTTTACAAAAATATTCTATACATGAAAGTTTTGAGTTTAAAAATTCAGATGATGCTGATGTGGTTCCGTCTGTAATTAATAAATATTCTTGTGAATTAGGAATCCTTTTTTTTTGAAAAAAAGGATGTCTTATATTATTAATCGGAAAAAATTTATCTAAATTTCTTAATTCTTCCATTGCAAATATTTCACTTCCGAATATAAGAGGCTTTTTTTGATTAATTATTTCTTCTTCGAGCTGAATCAATTCTTTATTTTTAGCTTTATTTTTATAGTCTGTCTTAACATTATGCCAGAAGAATTGGGAAACAAATATAACTCTTTCGAAACTACATTCAGCGACAGGATATATTAAATTATCTGAAAAAATTAAATCATAATTACTTAATTTATTTTTAAATTCTTTTATTTTTGAGTCATAATTAAAATCATTTAAATTATAAACTGGATGAGGTAATTTAATATCTTCAACTTTAAGATTTTCTTTTATAGTCATTTTCTTATTCAATAATTTAGAAGAATAATAATTAATCTCTGCAAATATTGTTACTCTGAATTTCTTCCTTTTTAAAAGTTCATCAACAATTGTAAGAGTCCTTCTTAAATGACCAAGCCCATTCGGGCAAACTATATAGGCAATATGCATTTATTCAAAATCCAAATAAATCTAATTTACCCAAATTAGAATATGAAACTTTATATTTATTAACCACATCAAATGAAGTAAACATATTCCAAGGATCGCAAAGAAATGAGTCTTTTTTTAACCAAGAAAGAAAATCTTCATGTATATTGCTTGGGTTGTTATTCATTACAAAAACCACAGAAGAATTATTGACGGTTTCTTTTAGTTGATTAATATCTTTTATAAAATTAATACCTAAATTATCATCAATTGACTTTAGTGCATTATCATAACCATATATCTTTTTGACTTGATTTTTTATCTTTGAGATAAGATCGATCGAAGTCGAATTTCTTATATCATTAGTTTCGGGTATACCTTTAAAAGCAAGTCCTATTACAAGAACTTCCAAGTCTTTAAATTTTAAATTCTTATTTTCAACGAAAGTATCTAAATGTTTTTTCAAAAAATCAATTTGTAGATCATTAACTTCTCTTGAATTATTTAAAACATTTCTGAATTGTATCGGGCAGGCATCGGATGAAGATAAAATATAGGGATCTTTTGTTAAACAATATCCTCCAACTCCCGGACTTGGTTTTGGAATAAAGCTCCTTGGATAGCCTTCATTTATTGAGGATATTAATTTAGACGAATCAATTTGATAATTTGCACAAATTTGGGAAATTCCATTAGAAAAAGCAAAAGTTAAATCTCTATATGCATTATTTGCAAGTTTTGCAATCTCGCAAGCTTCTAATGAATCCATCTGAACTACAGAATTAGTAACTATTCTCCAAAATTCTATTGCTTTTCTTAAACAATCAGGAGATGAACCAGAAACCAATTGAGGGAGATTTTCAATTTCATATAAAGCATTACCTTGCACTGTTCTCTCAGGAGAAAAAGAGACAAAAATATCTTTCCCTACTTTCATTCCGGAATACTCTTCTAATTTTGGAATAATTTCATTTCTAGTTGTACCAATAGAAACTGTTGATCTAATAATTACTAAATTTCCTTTTTCTAAAATTCGAGAAATATCCTTTAATGCATTCAACAAAAAAGTAATGTCAGGATTTTTTTCTGAATTTACTGGAGTACCCACACATATAATATGTACCTCTGCACTTATCATATTAGGATCTGCACTCAAGATTAATTTTTGTTCTTCTAGTGACTTTTTAATCAAAGAATTTATGCCAGGCTCATTGACATGAGATTTACCATTATTTAATTCTTTTATAATTTCTTTATTATTATCGTATCCAATAACGTATTGATTTTTCCCAGCCAAAGCAAGAGCAAGAGTTATGCCCACAAAACCTAATCCTACAATTGAAATTTTTTGTGGATAAATAAAAGATTTTGACAAACATCTATAAGTATCAACAAGTCTCTCGACTTTTCTTTCCTTATTTAATATTGGAACATATCTAGGAATTTTCTTACTTATAGTTTCATTTTTGATTTTTAAAATAACTTCTTCATCTTTAATTGGGTTATAAAAGTAAATTGGTTTTTTATTAAAATAAATTTCTAAGGGTTCATTTAGGATTTCAGAATTTTTGATTAATAATCTTGAGATATCACCAAGAGTTATAACCCCAAGGAATTGATCATTATCATCGACAATAATTGCCATCCCAAAGTTTTCTGGATTTTCAACCATTAAAGACAAAACATCTTTAATCTTGGTATCTTGATTAATATTTAGTACATCCATAAGAAATTATTTAATTGGTATTTCTTCAGAATTTTTTATTACTTTATTAGGTAATCCATCTTTTCTTGATATAACTGAAGCAAATCTCCCTTTATAATAATCTCTATTCAAAAGTTCTTCGTCTGATAGTCCTTTATCACAATAATATGATTGAAAAAATTCATCTGGATTAAAACCAATATTTTTAATATATTCATACTGTTTAACCTTATCTAATTTTGAGAAAGCAACTAACTCAGTCAAGTTACTTTCGTTTATAGAAACTGGTCCATCTTTAGTCATTTCTGATGGCAAGATCGAATAATGTCTTTCAATTATTCTTGCCCCATTGTATATAGCTAACATAGAACCTATATTGGCATTTTTGAAAGATGAAGAGTGATCTGAAAAGCCTATATTATTTTTATTATCAACAAGACTGCTAAGATAATTCATCCTACTAAGATTTATTAACTCTAAAGGAGTCGGATAAATAGTTGTACATTGAAGTAATGAAAAAGATTGGGAATAACTTTTTAAAATTTCAACAGCATATTTAACTTCATCATCATAAGTTGCACCAGTAGATATATATATATGCGAAAATTTGCCACATAATTCTCTTAAAAGCTGAAAAGAAGAACAATCATAGCTTGCTACTTTGACCTCTTTAAAGCCAAGTTCTTTTATATGATCAACATCACATCTAGCAAAGCAAGTTGTAAGTGGTGTAACACCCTCTTCATTACAAATAGATATAAATTCCTTAATTTCACTATCTTTAAGAACTAATTTTGAGAGTCTTTCATATTCCGCTTTATAGGGTCTTTTTATAGATATTTTTTTTCCTTTAAGTACAATTCCATTTTCATGTTTAGGTCTAAAATTAAGGATTTCAGGTCTTATATGCTGAATTTTTATATGGCTTGCACCTGCTCTAGAAGCAGATGATATCATTTCTTTCAAGATATTAATTTTCCCATTATGGTTCTGACAGAGTTCTGCAATAATTTTCATAAATAAAAAATTTTTTTCATTATAAAACCTCAAAATGACATTATATTAAATTAAATTTTGTTTTTTATTTTTCTTATTATCCTTTTGCCTACTTATACAATATATTGAAATTATTAACCAAACTGGATATATAACTGCAGCTGTTTCTACAATCCAATATATAAGTAATTGAGCAGTTAAGATAAACCCCAATAATCTTAAATTATCTTTATTTTTAGATCGATAAAAATATATTAAAAAATATAAAAATAGCGAGTGAAATAAAAAAGAATTAATTACTCCATATTTAATTGCAAAATTTAAATAATTATTGTGTGCATCATAATAATTCATCTCGTCTAGATTTTTTTGATTAGAATCTACTCCAAAAAAGTTTGAGCTTATTGTTGCTAATCCCTTATCAATTAAGGCTGATCTCCCATTGGTTATATCAATTGTTCCAAAAATTTCAGATTCTTTAGCTATGTTAAGCAAGCGAGTTTTTTCAATTATTCCATCATAAGCCCCAATAAAGTAGACACCTATGAATAAAGAAAATATTATAAAAAGGGATAAAACTTTATTAAAAAAAGAATTAAGTGAAAATTTTAACAAATTTGAAAATTTAAAATTATAGCAAAATAAAGAGGCCAGAAAAATAAATATTAACAAATAAGTTGCCCTCGAATTTGTAAAAAAAGAAAGAAAAACTAATAAAAAGAAGATCAGAATATTAAAATAATCTGAAAATTGAAAAACTAATTTTTTCTGCAAAGATTCACGTATATTAATAAAATAAACTGGTATCATAAAAGCACAAAATCTGCCAAAAGCATTAGGATTTCCCATAAAACCCTCAAATCTATTAATCTCAAAATTTGCGTAGATTAAAGAAAGTAAAATTATTAAAGGCGTTATAATTAGAATAGAATTTAGAATATTTTTATAAAGAGAATTAATATCTGAACCATATGCAGAATTAAAGCAAGTTAATAAACATGTTGATAAAAAAAGTAATCTGACTAAAGTAACCTCCGAAAATACAATTAAAGACGAAAGAATAGAAGATAAAATAAATGAAGTAATAAAAAAAGAAAATTTCCTTTCAGTAATAAAATTACTAAAATTATTATTTAAAGATTGAAAAAAGAATAAAACTATTGATAGTGTTGCAGATAACTGAAAAATGATAATATGAGCTTGATCTTCAAGTGAAATTAAACTCCCCAAAATAAAAATTAAGGGTATTAAATTTTTTATTTTAATATTAAATGAAATCTTCATATTTTATTTATTTTAGATTTAAACCTAAATTCAAAAATTCTGGTATTTTTGTTCCATATCCTTTGAAATATCCTGAAAATCTTACATAATCATTTTTTTCAAAATCTAGAAATTTATCATTTTTTTCTTTATTTTCCAAGAAATCAATAACATGCTTATATTTATATTTATTTACTACTTTAAATAATATTGGTACCGATTTTTTGTTCAAATCAAAAACAACTTTATTTGCGAATGATAATTCTCCCCCAATAGTTGAGCCAATAGTTAAAATTAATTTTGAATTATCCGCAATATTATAACTTGAAACTTTTTCATCAAAATCACTAATAATAATACCAAGAGATGATAGGTAGCCAAACCATTTTTTGAACAATTTTTTATCAGTATCATTAGAACTAATGAAGTTAGGATGATTTCTAATTACGCATTTATAACCTAATTTATTGAATTTAATTATTTCTCTAAATGCATATTTAAAAAGATTTATTACCTCTCTTGGTGTGTATGAAAAGCCAATATATTCGTATGGAGTTGATAAAAGCATTAAAATATCTATATTTTTGTACTTAATTTCTGAGTTTCTATTTTTTACAAATCTTTTACCTTCAAAATCAATCCCATTTTTTCTATCTTCAAAAAATAAAAGATCTTTATCAAATTGATATTCTTTTTCAACTTGATAAATACCATCAATTTTCCAAATATATCCACTACTTGCATAAACATGTCTTTTATTATTTTTGTATCTTAATTCAATTCTCTTGACTATGGAGTATTGAGATAAACCCTCAAAAAACATAAATATCGGTGCAATTCTCCCATTAAAAATAAAACTTTTTGTTTTTGTATTATTTTTACTAATAAACTTTCCCCTTAAATAAGCTTTGTAAAGCAAATACTTTAATTTTAAAGGTACTTTTTTATTTAAAGAATTCATAAGTGAACAAGTCTCCATAGCGATATTATTTTCATAAATATTTTGAATCGATCTAGTTTTATTTTCTAAATCTTTATTATCAATAAATAAATCTTCTTGAATCAAATTTATCTTTTTAATAAATAATAATTTTGTAATTATTTTGATAATTAAAGAATTCGATCTTTTTCCAGGATATATATCACTTCTTTGCGCATCATTTATGAAAATCAATTTAGGAAAACACTTTTCCTCTTTCAAAATCAAGAAAATACTCCATATTATATTTCTACTAAAGTAATTAAAGTAAAGATTGCATTTATTTTTCATTTAAAATATCTTTCAAAGTAGCAATTGTATAATTCAAATCACTTTCAGTTAAAGAAGGATAAACAGGCAAAGATAAAGCATTTTTCGAGTAAGATTCTGCATTTGGAAAATCACCTTCACGAAATCCCATATTCTCATAAAAGGGATTTAAGTGAATTGGTTGATAATGAATCTGCACAGCAATATTTTTTGCGTGTAATTTTTTAAATACCTCTTTATGGAATTCCTCACTTTTGTTAGATAATTTTATTATCGCTAAGTGAACAGATGAAATAATATTCGAATCTATTTTTAAAAACTCTACAGGAAATTCTTCTAACTCCTTTTTATATTTATCCAATATTTGATTTCTTTTGATAACAATTTCCTTTAATCTTGCAAGCTGACTTAAGCCAAGTGCAGCATTTATTTCGGACATTCTAAAATTAAAACCTAATATTTGTTGTTCATAGTGCCATGGATTTTTATTATTTTTTTTAAAAAATTTTTGATCTTTGACTACACCGTGGGATCTCAATAGTAATAACTTTTGATATAAGTTTTCACTATTAGTTGTTATCATCCCTCCTTCTCCAGTTGTAATTATCTTAACTGGATGAAAACTAAAAACTGTCAAATCACTATACTTACAACTTCCAACTTTTGTTTTTATATAACTTCCACCTAATGCGTGACTAGCATCCTCTATAATTTTAAAATTAAATTCTTTTGAAAGCTCATAAATCTCTTTCATATTACAGCTAGTGCCTCCTAAATGAACAGGTATAACAATTTTGGGTAACTTATTTTTTGTTCTAGCATCAAATAATTTTTTTCTTAATTGATTTATAGACATAAGGCCTGTATCAAGATCAATATCAACAAAATCAACTTGAGCCCCACAAAACAATCCACAGTTTGCAGAAGATACAAAGGAAATAGGAGAGGTCCAAAGGTAGTCGCCTTTTTCTAAACCTAAAGATAAGCAGGCCAAGTGGAGTGCACTTGTAGCACTATTTACTGCAACAGAGAAATTAGACTTTACATTAATATTAATAAGCTCTTCAAATTGAATAACTCTAGATCCTTGGGCTAATAATGAATTTTTCAATACTTCTACAACCATATCAATATCATCTTGATTTACTTCATGATATCCGTATGGAATTTTTTTTATTATCATATTGGTTTGAAGTTTGGATCAATTTCTTTTAATATTAACGATCTTATTTCTTCTACTGTTAAAAAATGATGATTTAGGTTTGATGTATAAGAAAAATTATCGCTAACTTTTACTAAATCATGATTGTCAAAAATTCCTGAGGATTCTTCAACATCTTTATTCAATATCAAAAAATAATTATCAGCTTCATAAGTGTAAATAGAATCTGAACTAAGTATCATGTCTTCATGAATTTTTTCACCAGGCCTTAAACCAATAATATTTTTTTTAATTGATGGGCCAATAGCATTTGCCACATCAGTTATTCTGTAACTAGGAATCTTAGGAATAAACATTTCACCGCCAATAGATTTCTCGATCGCAAAAATTACCAAATTTACGCCCTCTTCTAATGATATTGAAAATCTAGTCATTGATTCGTGTGTGATATCCAGAAAACCTTTTTTCGCCATTTTAAGAAATAAAGGTATCACCGAACCTCGAGAGCCCAGAACATTACCGTATCTTACTACTGAAAAAGATAAATCTCTTGATCCTTTATAATTATTTGCCGCCAAGAAAATCTTATCTGCACATAATTTAGTAGCACCATATAAATTTATTGGACCTGCAGCTTTATCAGTGCTCAAAGCAACTACTTTTTTAACATTATTATCCAATGCTGCTTCAACTAAATTATTTGCTCCTAAAACATTAGTTTTGACAAATTCATTGGGATTATATTCAGCAGCAGGAACTTGTTTTAAAGCAGCAGCATGAATAACTAAATCTACGCCTTCAAGCGCCCTGCGTAATCTTGATTGGTCTCTAATATCTCCTAAAAAGAATCTCAATTGAGGATATTTTTCTGCACTATATATTTGTCTCATATTCCATTGTTTTAATTCATCTCTGCTAAAGACCACTATTCTTTTAAAATTAGGAAAAGAATGTAGAATTCTATTTATAAAGCATTTGCCAAAACTGCCAGTGCCACCAGTTATTAGAATTGAACTATAATCCTTAATTGCCATTTAATTTTATTAAAAAATATTTCTTATAATAAGAATATCTTACCAAACGGATCAATATAAAAAAATTTAAAATTTGCTTGCTCTATTTAAAACATTCCTCACACATGATGCATAGTCTAGTATTTGACTATTAGTTATAGTCGGATGAACTAAAAGCATAATACTTGTAGAAGATAAACTTCTTGCATTCTTTAAACTTCTAATTGTGGAAGAAGTTTTTTTAAAGCAATTTTCTAGATAAAGTTCACCACAACTGCCCTGAAAGGCAGGAAATCCGTGTTTATTAATTTCCTCGATTATTAAATCTCGTGTCCAATTTCTTTTAAGTTTATTTTCTATAATATAGAGATAAAATTTGTACCAAGCATGTTTGATATTGGGAAATGGTTTTGGAATCCTTACGCAGGATATATCGGAAAGTTTTTCAATAAAAACGTTTGCATTTTTCGTTCTAACTTCCTGCCATTTTTTTATTTTCTTTAATTGGATCAGACCAATAGCAGATTGCATTTCTGTAAGCCTTAGATTTATTCCAATTTTGTCATGAATCCATTTGTATAAGAAATTATTTTTTTGAAAGTTTTCGAGTTTATGCTCAGACTTGCCATGATTTCTATAAGACCAAATAATATCCCTCAAGGCCTGATTATTTGTAGATATCATTCCACCTTCACCACCCGTTGAAATTATCTTATCTGCACAAAAACTCCAAGTTGCAATATCTGAAAAAGAGCCAACTGATTTACCGTTAATTTCAGCACCATGAGCTTGGGAACAATCCTCAATAACAAATAAATTATTTTTTTTTGCCAAATATTGTATCTCTTCCATTTCAGCTGGCCAACCAGCTAAATGAACTACGGAAATAGCTTTGGTCTTATCTGAAATCATAGGCCTAATGCTCTCAGCAGTGATACATCCAGAATTCAAGTCAACATCGGCAAATATAGGCTTTGCTCCCAATTCTAAAGCAGCTGAAGCTGTAGCAACAAAACTTCTTGGTGTAGTAATAATTTCATCTTCAGGTCCTAAATCAATTGATTTATATGCAGACAAAAGTGCAGCAGTTCCATTTGATAAAGTCAAAGAATATTTACAATCACAAAATTTAGAGAATTCTTTCTCAAATTCCAAACCCAATGCTCCATTAAAGGAAATAACATTTCCACTCATTAAAATATCACTTACAGCTTTAATTTCATCTTCTTCATAATTTGGCCACTTATTTAGCATTAAAAAAAAAGCAATTTGAATGTAATTGATTTTTATATGAAATAAAGTAATATTACTTTTATTAGGTAGAAGAAATAAACTAAAACTTTATAATCAAACAAAATTATTATATATGAAAATAATATTTATACTAGAATTTGGTTTAAATTATGGTCTTGGACATTTAGCAAGATGCTCAAACTTGGCGCAAAGTTTATTAAACAAAAATTTTAAAGTTGGCTTAATAACTTCTAAAAACCTTATTAATAGTGAACAGAAGAAAATTGTAGACAAATTTTTGACTCCATTTAATTCAAATATTTGGAGGTTAAATAAATTAAAAATTAAGGAAAATTATAATTATTGTGATAATTTTAATTTAATAAATGAAGTCATTCAGAATAATGCTGTAATTATCGATCACTATTATTTATCAAAAGAATTTGTAAATAATTTAAATACTTACAGAACGATAATTCACTTTAAAGATGATGTTTATGCAGATGATATTTTAGATAGTAGTAATAATCATCATAAAACAGTTTACTTTTTACCTGAAACATTAGTAAGAAATAAATATAATGGCTTCAAAAAAAATATATACTCTGGTTTAGATCTATTTCCTTTATTTCCGTATTATTTAAAATTCAAAGTCCCTGAATTTTATTTAGGTAATAAAAAGAATATATTCTTAGCACCTGGCTCTAACCAAAATAATTTATTCAATGAAATAATAAAAAAAATAAATAATTATTCTCTCAAAAATAATTTTAATATTTTCACTCCAGTGCAATGTAATAGTAATTTTATCAATATTAAAACAATTGATGGCAGCCAAGGCTTACATAATTATATCTATTACTCCGATTTAGTAATATGCGCAGCTGGGAATGTTATGTTAGAAACTTTATTTTTTAATTTGAAACCACTAGTTTATTGCACAAATGAAAATCAGATTTGTTTAATTGATTATTTTGAAAATAATAATAAAGCTTTTCATATTAAAAATATAAATTTACTATCGGAAACTTTAATAATAAATACCTGCAAGGAAAATAAAAAATTATTGAGAAAGCAAACAGAAAGTTACTTTTGCTATGATAATCTCTTGAATATAATTTTAAATGAATAGATTAAATGTATTCTTTTAAAAATTTAAAGAAAAAGCCTTATATAATCGCCGAGATATCTTCAAATCATGCAAATAAAATTGATATTGCTTTGAAAACTATTGAGGCTGCTGCCAGAGCTGGAGCTGATGCCATAAAAACTCAACTTTTTACACCCTCATCATTAACAATTCCAGATCGCTCTTTATCTGCTTCAATAAAGGATGCTAACAGCCCTTGGGATGGGGCCCTTCTTTTTGATCTTTATGCAAAAGCTGCATTACCTTATGATTGGTATCCACAATTAATAAAATGTGCTGAAAGTAATTCAATTGATATTTTCTCTTCAGTTTTTGATTTCGAATCTGTGGATTATTTACTGAAGTTTAAATTTCCTTTAGTTAAGATTTCTTCTTTCGAATTAATCCATATACCACTTCTAAAATATGTTGAAAAGACTAATATTCCTACGATTGTCTCAACTGGCATGGCGGATATTAAGGAAGTAGATAAGTGTGTTCAAATATTTAACAATAATCCTGAGAAATTATGCTTATTAAAATGTACAAGTGATTATCCTGCAAAATTGAATACAACGCATCTTGGACAAATGAGATCACTTCGTGAAAGATACAATTTACCAGTTGGCTTATCAGATCATTCTTCATCAAATATTCCCTCAATAATTGCTACTACTCTTAATGCCACAGTAATTGAAAAACATTTCATTTTGAATAAAAATATTAAAAGTCTTGATTCATTTTTTTCGCTTGATGAGAAAGAATTTACAAGTCTAGTAAATGATATTAGGAGTACTAAAGCTATGTTAGAAAGAACCAACTTAAATAAATTAAGGCAAAATGTTGAAGCACATAGTTTATGGGAAAGGCCTTCAATTTATTATTCTAGAAATTTAAAAAAAGGTGAAAATATTAATTCAGACTGTCTTCTTATAAGAAGGCCATCATTAGGATTACATCCTTCAAATTTTGAGGATTTAATTGGGAAAAAGATGAAATGTAATGTGACAAAATATCAACCAGCAAGTTTCGAGCATATCTTGAAATAGATACTTTGATAATATTAGAAAAATATTTTTAATGATGAAGGTATCTTCATTCGACGAATTCTCGAAATTAAAAACAGTAATATTAGGAACATTTGATAAAAAAGTTTTACCTCTAGAGAGTCAAAATCCTAATGCTGATTTAACCGAGGGATTAAAACTATTAGATAAAGCTTACCCTGAATGGTATGTTGATGAAGTAAATGAAGATATTGAAAACTTTAAGAAAATACTAGAGCAAAATGATGTAAAAGTTATTAGGCCAAAATGGCCATTCTCAGACTCTACTTTTAGGAGTCCTAATTGGATCACCAATGGTTATGATATTTATAATGTAAGGGATAATCAAATAATTTTTGGAAACAAAATAATATCTACACCGCCATCCTCAAGATATAGGCAGAATGAATATTTTGCTTTTTATGAAATATTCCAAAATTTACAAAACAATCCAGAAACTAGTTGGGTCAGCGTTCCAAAACCATCACTTCCAAAAGGTTTTTCATTACCACTGAATAAAACTCCCACAGAATTAGAATTGCAAGAAAACAATAAACATGCTGATTTAAGCAGTGGATTAACTGAACAGTTAACCTATCTAATTGATTCAGAAATGATTTTTGATGCAGCTAACATAATTCGAATAGGCAGAGATATCTTATATTTAGTTTCTAGTACTGGTAATCTTTCAGGTTATAAATGGTTGAAAAACTTTCTTGGGGATGATTATAGAATTCATTTAACAAGAACATATAGATCCAGTCATCTGGATTCTACAATTTGTCCCTTGGCGCCAGGTTTGGTTTTATTAAATGGCGATAGAGTCGATGAACAAACTATTCCATCCTTTTTTAAAAATTGGGAAAAAATTTACTTTTCTGATGTATCTCCTATCCCAAAAGAAGAAATAGATTTCTTTAAGAATATTAGAGAACCTATTTCAAAAAAGCTAAAAGAATTATCTTTTGAAAGTCCAATTTCATATATAAGCTCTCCTTGGGGAGGGCTTAATGTATTTTCTATTTCGCAGAATACGGTATGTGTTGAGAAATCGCAAACAAAATTAATTAAAAAGCTTGAAAGTTATAAATTAAATGTAATTCCAGTTAAATATAGGCATTGTTTCACAATGCTTGGTTGCCTGCATTGTTCTACTCTTGATCTAGAACGAGAAGGGGGTCTAGAAGACTATCAATCTTAAATAATGAATTTAATTATTATTCAAAGTAGGAATGGTTCAACAAGATTACCCTTTAAATCTGTATTATCAATATCAGGATTCCCAACCTTATCGCATGTTTTTAAAAGATTAGATAAATTAAAAGATCAAAATAGTAAAATTATTGTAGCTACTTCTACAAATCTTGAAGATGATTTAATAGAAGACTTTTGCGAATTGAATAACATAAATTGTTATAGAGGACATCCTACGAATGTTTTGAGCAGATTTCAATATTTAGCAAATAAATATAATCCTGAAAATATCATTCGCATTACAGGCGACTGTCCTTTAATTAATCCACAATTAATAGATAAATTAATAGTTACTATGAAGGAAAAAGAAATTGACTATGCTAGTAACACAATTGAAAGAACTTATCCACATGGTTTTGATGTTGAGATATTTAAATCATCACTTATAAAAGAAATTAAAAACCCAACAGATTATGACAATGAACATGTAACCCCTTTTATATATAAATCAGAAAAATTTAAATTATTTTCAATTACTAACAGGAAAAATCATTCCTCATATAGATTAACTCTAGATACCAAATGTGATTATTTATTTATCAATAAATTAGTTAAAAAGATTTTCTTAAAAACTAATAATTATTTTCAAGTATGCAGTTCCGAAGAGATTATCTCTCTAATTAATACAGATAAAGACTTATTGGAAATGCACAATAAAGCTAAAAATAAAAGTGGATTTTCTTATTAAAAAATAAGAAATTTCTTATTTAAGAAATATATCTTTATTTAATTTTTTAGCATATTATTATACTGCTCAATAGTAGTATTAATATTTTAAAGTTTATGAATTACTTAGAAAAAAATAATGCATATTGGCAAGGTCAATATACTGCACCAAATGTAGAGAATTTCATCTTTAGGATGTATGGAAGAATTTTAAAGTTTGATTATGGGATAGATGGAAGTAAAGGCGAATCTGTATTTGATTTTGGAATGGGGCAGGGAGGTAACTTAAACTTTTTTCATAAACTTGGATTTAATGTCTTTGGAGTTGATATTGCTGAAAATGATATAAAAGTTGCGAAAGAAATAATGCCAGAAAAAGAAAACCAGTTTAAAGTAATATCTCCAAAACCAGACCCTAATTTAAAATTCTTTCCCGAGATAATTAATTTAGAAAATGATGGTTTTGATATTGTGATTAGTATACAGACTTTAGATTTTTTATCTAATTCAGACTTCAGAAAAGCCATCAAATGTATTTATAATCACATGAAACCTGGAGCAAAAATTTATGCCAGTATGAACGGTACCAAACTTTATTATAAAAACCACTCTACTTATTTAGATGATGGTCTTTGGAATGTAAAATTTAATAATGGCAGAGTAAATTATGATCTTGCTCTTAATTTTGTAGAAAGCAAAGATGATATGAAAGAAAGATTTAAACTTTTTAAACCAGTATATTTAGATCATTATGATTCTTCATTCAGAGAAGAAGGAAGTGAATTCAGATACACATTTTTTGGTATAAAAGAATAATAAAGATTTTATTGATCAAAAACTAAATGTCTAAAGTATCTATTTTATATTCAAGCTTCCCATTTTTTAATTCAATTATTTTATCGCAATTTCTTAAAAAAGTTGTATTATGATCTACCATTATAATTGTTAAATCTTTTATAGAAAATATTTTTTCTAAAATTCTTTTTGCAGTTTTTCTATCTAATGAACTCGTCACTTCATCTAAAACCAAAATCTGAGGCTTTTTAAAAAGTGCTCTTGCAATACCAATTCTTTGTATTTGTCCACCACTAAGATTATTTCCTTTTTCATCAATCAAAGATAGATAACCTTGAGGTTGTTGCTCAATAAAATCAGCTATGTCTGCTTTTCTTGCCGCTTCTTCAATTCTTTGAAAATCCTTACCATCTAAATCGGATGACAAAGCTATATTTTCAGCAAAAGTTTTATTATAAATAAATATTTTTTGGGGGACAAGAGATATACTTCTTCTCCAACATCTTTGCAATCTATCATTTTTGAATTTATTCAAATTAAAATCATCAATATAAATAAAACCTTTTTTTGGAGGTATTAATCCAATTATTAAATCTATCAAGGTACTCTTCCCAGAACCAGAATCTCCTATAAGGCCTATTTTTTCTCCCTTAAAAATCTCAAAATTAATATCACGTAAAATAGATTTTTGTGAATTTGGATATTTAAAACTTAAATTTTTTAAAGTTATTTTATTCCAAAAAATAAGTAATTTTTCTTTGTTATTAGATAATTTACTAACTTTAGAAGTTTTTAAATCTAAAAGTTTTAATATATGTTTTGCAGGTTCAATATTTACTCTATAAGTTGCCCATGAATTATAAATTTGCTGCATTATTGGAATTATTTTCTGAGCTACTATTGCGAATGTTCCAAGACTAGTTACGATATTAATTAAATTTGAGTTATATTTTTGAAAAATAATAGCTACAACAGTTATTAAAAGAATTGCTAATAATTCTACAATATACTTAGGGAATACACCCAATACTTTGGTTCTCGCAACCATTATCCTTAGAGGTTTATCTATACTTCTATAACTTTTTGCGAATTCCTCTTCTAACTCATATAGCATAATTTCTTTTTTTGAATTATAACCCTCTCTTAAAGATTTGAATTGCTCTTGTATTTTCAAAGCAATATTTTTACCTTCTATATGAAGCAAGCTATTTGTTTTTGTTGAAATCAGAAAATAAGAAATGCCAAAAAACATAGCAGAAAAAATAGCCATGCTTGGATTTACTAAGTAAATAGATATAAATAAACAAGTCAATATAAACAATGAGGCTATTAATAATAAAAAACTATTTACTAGCCTTACTGTTTTTGATATGTATTCGGTATTTGATGAAATAAGATAATTATTATCATCTTGCATTTGTTGAAGATAATTTTGGTCAAAAATATTTCTAATAATCTTATAGTTTAAATCTGTACCTATAAAAGCAGATAATTTTGCAGTAAAAAAAACATTACCGATTTTCAAAAAACTTGCAATAATGGTCAGAGAAACAAATGAAAATGACGCAAAAAAGAATATTTGATCTGCAGAAGTTAGATTTAGAAAATTAGCTATCTTACTAACGAATGATATTTCTAATACTTTTTCAGGCTCTAATAATGCTGCGAGAAAAGGGACAACTGAAATTATTGATAATGCTTCGGCAAATGAACTGAAAATAATCAAAATCAGAACAAGTAAGAGTTGTTTATGTCTCTTTGCAGAAAGATGAGAAAATAACCTGTAAATCAAAAGTTTATTAATTTTTTTATTTAAGAATATTGACATAATTTATATTTTCTCAAAATTGCTATTATTTAAAAAGAATGATCTCCATAAACAACCCCTTTAGAATTATTATAACTAAGACAATATATATCCTGTATAGAGCCTTCTAAAATTTGAATTCTCCAAGAAAAACTTTTGTTTATTTTTTTATTAAATTCTTCTTTAAAAAGTGAATAAGCAATTTCTTCAATATTTATAACATGAACTTTCTTAGTATTTTTTAATTTTAATTCTTTTGATTTCCATTCTAGTTGGTTATTAATAATTAAATTAAATTTAATTATTAGATTAGAAAAAATCTTCAAATTTCCATCTTTATCAAATATGTTTTTTTTAAATGTAGACAAAATAATGAAATTTTTAAAACCATTCAAAAATAAACCATCTGACCAATAATTAAACTTATCGCGTATTACATAAGGGAAAAAATCCAAAGCAATGTCCGTTGGGAAAGAATTCTTATTATGTTCACTAGAGTACATTAAATTAACATGCAATCTTGCGGGTAATTCACTCGCTTCGGCTGTAAGACCTATATTTTTCTTACTAGGATAATCAATACCACTATTTATAGTACATAGTTTTCCTCTTTCTCTTCTTACATCAACTTTGTAAGTATTATCCAACAATAAATTATGATCTAGATCAAACATTTTTATATCAATTTTTTTAGAACTAGCATAATTTGTAGGATAAATATAAGTTGATAATTTAAGACCATCAATAATTGGCAAAGATAAAGTTGATTTACTCTCTTTGTCCTTAATTATTAATTTATCTTGGTTATTTAGGATGTCTCTATAACTATGGGTTACGAAGGGGAATTGATTTTTATTACAAAAATTTCCGCATATAAATCGAGGGTAAATACTTTGGGAATTGCCTGAGATCTTAACTAGTATTTTATTTTCATAATCATCGGAAAATAAATTATCAACTTTTAGAGTATCTGATATAAAAATTTGCTGCAAATATTCTTTTAAAAAAATCAATTTTGATTCATAAGGTTTATCAAGCGATTTAACCGCAAAATCTCTTCTTTCTGCACATTCTTTATTTTTAAATCTCCAAAATTCTAAGTTAATATTTTCAACTTTCCCTTTAGCACCATTAAAGATATGAATAAATGGATTGTAGGTACTATTTATAGATACAAAGAAATTTGTTTCTATAAATTTTTCATTTTTAATAATTTCATTTTCTAAAGTTCTTCCAGCAGAATGAACTATCGAAACTTGACCAAATTGATTCTTATAAGCTCCCAAGACTGCAGGAAAAGGGAAAACTATATTTTCTTTAGAGAAAATAGAAAGCTCGGCAGTGCCATTATTTAAATCATTAAAATTAATTTGATTATTCGAAATAATTTCTTTAACAGACAAATAATTAGTTTCTTTTGGTACTCCATTTACAAAAAGTTTTTCTTGTCCATTTTCAGTTTTTATTGATAAAGAATATGAAACTCGAATACCACGTTTCCAAAACCAATAATTCTGGAATAAGAATATTAAATCCGTTTTATTAAGATTAAATAATGGAAATATGCAAGCAGCTCTATTAGTAAAATTTGACTGTAATTTGATTTCGTCATTAACTAAATCTGATTTGGCCACATGAAAAAAATAATCTATTTATTCAACAGAGTCTATCAATAAATCTAAAATATTCAATCAAAAAATCTAAAATATTTTACTATATTAAATGAGTTGAATTTCTCAAAGGCTTGCGGGAAGATTGTATTTAAAATATACTCTATTTTGCTATGATTGTTAAGAGACTTATTAAAGAAATCGATGCTTAAATATAATTTTTTACATAAAAAATTTCATTGCAAAAATATTTTTGAATTTAAAATTCAAACTTTTCTTAAATTTAAAAGATCTTTATTATTGCTTAAATTTTCATTGGGAATCATTTTCAGAAATAGTAAAGATTCATTTAGTTATATTTTAAATAAGAAATTCAGGGGAAATAATTTAATTTTATGACTGTTTTAATTATACAAATTTGTGACAGTCCTATTGGTGGTGGTGCAGAATTAATAGCAAACAAACTTTCAGAACTGATAAAAATTAAAAATGCAAAAAGTTATGGGATATTCTTAAATAATAAGAATAAAATTAAACTTAAAAGTAATCAAATTGTAATTGGTAATTATAACCCTAAAAATTTATTAAATTTTTTTAAACTTTATTTTAAAATTATTAAACTTGCCAAAGGCTATTCAAGGATAATCCTTCATGGTCATTTGGTCCATGCTTTATATTTTTTAGTCCCTTTCAGTTTTTTAAAAAGATTTACTCTCTTATATACAGAACATAGTGAGGCTAGAAATAGACGTAAATATCATTTCATTAAACCAATTGAAAAATATATTTATTCAAGATATAAAAAAGTCTTTTCAATATCCCCTCAAATACAAAGTAACCTTTTAAATTGGCTTGACATTTATAATGAAGACAATAAGTCAAAAAAGAAATTTTTTACTATATACAATGGGGCCACAAAATATAAGTTTTTAGTTAGAAATTATGAGAAAGATAAATATAACTTGCTTTCTATCGGTAACTTACATATTCATAAGGGATTTGACATCACGATAAAAGCAATAAGCCATTGTAAAGAAATAGTAAAATCATACACAATAGTTGGGGAAGGATCTAACAGAAAATCTCTTCAAGAAATTATTAATCAAAGAAATTTATCTAAAATAATTAAATTACATGGATATGATAATCGTATTCATAAATTCCTAAAAAAAAGTGATCTTGGCTTAATTCCATCAAGGTGGGAAGGATTTGGATTGGTTGGGATTGAAATGTTATCTTCTGGAATACCTTTATGTATATCTAATGCTAAAGGAATGTCTGATATCTTGAAGGATTTCAATTCAGTGAAAATAATTAATCATTTAAATGAGAAGGTATGGGCAGAAAATATTATTCAAATGTTACAGTCACTAGATTCAATGAAAAAAGATATTAAGAAATCATCAGTTATGGCCTCAAAGTTTTCGCTTGAGGAAATGATCAAGAATTATTCAAAGCAATATATAGAAATCATAAGATCTTTTAATTGTTAAAACGTCAATACAAAATACTCAATTTTACAAAATTAATATCTCAATCTAAAAAATTAAGCTTTTTTAGATTAAGACTTTTTAGCAAGTCAATTACAATTTAAATTTGTACTTTTATCTAACTTTTTTCCAAAAATAGAATTTTTTACCAAAAACCTTATAAAAAATAATTCTTGATGCATAAATTATTAAGTCAATAATTTCTCTATATCTTTTAAACCAAATTGATATAAATCTAACACTTAAAATATTTGTCGCTGGAATTAAACCGCCGCTTTCTATCGTATTACAAAGAAAATTGAATACTGTAAAACGCATATTAGACAAATTGGAGTAAATTTTTAATCTTTTCGAAACCCCCAAAGAATTCCAATGTGATTTTTTGCAAACATCGTTTAATACATATGCATTAACAACTAACTTTACATTCTTGGGACTTTTAATAAATGTAGAGGTTTCGTTTATTGAACATTTTAGAAAATTAATATTAAATAATTTACTTTGATCTGGAGTAAATGCCTCAATGAATATTTTATTGCTTAAATATATTTTTAATATTAATGGTGTATATTTAATTATTTTCAGGAAATAACTTGATAATAATTTGTATGAAACTTCTTCACTTTGTTCTTTTAGATATTGTTCTTGAAGGATTTTAGATTTGGTTTGCTGATAAACTCTTAGGTATGAATCTCTTGATTGATTTTTTAAAGCATATCTTAAATCATGGTTCTCAATTATTTCTTTGGTCTCTAAAATTAAAGTCTCTGTTGGCAAAATCATTTTACAGTCCATTTCTTTATATTCGGATCTAAGAGACTTAAAGTCCTGAATGACATAATCAGAAAAATTAAGAACTGAATTATATTCATAAGTTTCCTTATGAAGACATGCCATATTACTCGCAAATGGGATCGCAACATTTGCTCCAGTAGCATAACAAGCATCGAAAAATTCTTTTGAATACATATCTCTTTGCTTATCAATATTTCTTATGGGATATCTATTGCCATTTAAATCATGCAAACAGCATCTTGAATTTGCGCTTGAATGACTTCTTAAGACATAGTCCGGTTTTGGTATTACAGATAATAAGTGAGATAATGATAAATCTAGAATCTTTGCATCATTCATATTCAAGATATTAAATTTTGAAGAATTTATAGATAAGATTGAATCAGCAAAGAAAGGACCAAATTGAAAAGATAAAATAGAAAGGTTTTTATCTAATTGTAATTTTTCGGCGTGCTTAATTTCAAAAATTGATTTATTACCTACAACATTCACTAAATCACTTTTGAGTCTTTTTTCAGGTGTCCTTGGAATTATAAACTTAGCACCTTTACAAAATTTCTTTATCTTTCTAAGACTTGGTCCGTGAAAATGATCCCAATGCAAATGAGTAATATAAATATAGAGATTTTTTTGTTTGCACCAAATATCTAATAAAGAATTAAAATCTTTTGACTCAGGGAAATTCCACCATGATCGCCAATATGCTGAGCCAGATAACCATGGATCACATACAAGAGATAAATTATTAGTTCTTATTTCTAAGCAACTATGACCATGGATATGAAGTTCGCTATTTGTCATTTGCCCAGAAAAAGTATCTTGTATGATTTTCTATAGTTAATTTTATATTGTTTAATTATAAAAAGTAGATTTTTAATATATAGTTTTTTTTTATAAATTAATATTTTTTGAGGTAAAAGTATTTCCATAAAAAGATAAGTTTATAAAATTTTTTTATTTTTTTCTTATTAATTTAAATAATTAGTAAAAAGTTATCAACTTCAAAACAACTTTTCGATAGTATTAATAAATTTCATAGATCCATATGAACTAAGATGAGATCCATCCTTGTATAACAAAGCAGTTTGATCATAATTAAAACAATATGATTTAGGACAAATAACAAATAATGAGTCAATATATTCGACCATTGGATTTTCATATTGAAATTTTCTTATTGATTTAAAAGAAACAAATTTTGAAGAAAGCCAATCATTTTTATTAATTCTTCCAAAACAATCATCTGATATTGACCATGATGGCCTGAACCATTCTTTTGAGCAAACATCACCCCTTTTTAGACTTGGAAAAGTCGGAATTGGAGATAAAAGGATAAAAGTCATTTCTATATTCTGAGTTTGATCAATAAAAGTTTCATATAATGATGTCCAATCATTTTCATACCCATATTTCGCTATTGATGCAGAAAAAACAATGATATCACCTTTATTAAAATCTTCTTTATAATTTCTTAGCGGTGCCAGAATATATTCAGCATTATTATTACTTTTTAATTTCAAGCCATTTCCTTGTGGATGCATTATTAAATTAAAGCCATTTTTATCAGCTAAATAGTGCATTACTGCACCGTAATGCCCCGCATAACTATCCCCGAGGAGGTATATTGTTCGAGCTTTTTTGTCTCTAATTACTTTTTTGTCTCGAAAAACATGTAAATTCCACTTACTATATTCACTTCCTAAAAATAGGCTACCCTCAAAAGATTTGCCTAGAAATAAAATTAACCCTGAGAATGAGAAGAAAATCCCTAAATAAGCAACAAGTGATGTGAATCTCATGCTAGAGGAATCACTATTGCGAAATGGTATTTCAATTAGATTATGTGATGCGACTGCAAGTCCAAATATTAAAGCAATTTGTATAGGTATCGTCCACCAATGGATTCCTATTGTCCAGCGACTAATTGAAAGAACTCCCCAATGCCATAAATAAAGTGAGTAAGATATTAAACCTATATAAACAACTTTTGAGTTAGTAAAAACTTTATATAGTGCTTTTTTTTGATTTAAGGATGTTATAAGTATTGAAGTAAATAAAACAATTAAAACTATCGAAAAAGCTCCATAAGAAAATGGAAAATTCATTACGCTGATAATTAATATCAAAATCAGAAAGGGTGGTATTCTCTCAAAAAGATTTAATATCGATATTTTTTTTTGCAAACCAAGAAATAATAGCGATCCAGTTGCTATTTCCCAAAATCTTGAAGGCATTAAGAAATATGCTGCATCTTTATTATTTGCGTAAAGATAGATAAATAAAATTAAAGAAGCAATTGTAAGAACACCTAATAAAATAAAAAGATTCTTGTTACTATTTCTGGTCTGCTTAGAAAATCCTGAAAACCAAATCAGGAATGGGAACAAAATGTAGAATTGTTCTTCAACACCTAAAGACCAAGTATGAGCAAAAACATTTAATTCAGTTGATGGTGCAAAGTAATCTGTAGAAATATTTAAAAGATATAAGTTTGAGAATCCAAATAGAGATGAAATACCAGTCAATAATTCTAATTTAGGAGAATGACTGAATAAGCAAATAGCAAGGCTTGTAATTAAAACAAAAACGGATAACGCGGGAACTAATCTTTTAATCCTTCGTATATAAAAACCGATTATCAAATCTTTCAAATTGGCACTTGTTTTTAAGGAAAAAGAAGATGTAATTACATAGCCTGAGATAACAAAAAATATATCAACACCAAGATATCCGCTAGATAAGAAATTTTTATTAAAATGATTAATTATTACAGCAACTACTGCAAAAGCTCTTAAACCATCTATTTCGGGTTTATATATTGAGTTATGGCTATATATATTTTTTCTCATTTATATCCAATTTTTTTGTTAATAGAATTTATCAATTTCTTTTCTTAACTTTTCTAAGATAGCAAATAAAAGTTTTCAAAGGAAAATATAATATAAATGAATTTTATCTTTTTCCTTATTACTTGGATTCAGATTTTGTTATTGAATTGATTAAACAGAGTAAAATAAAGTTTAATTTTGCAGTTTAATATTCTCTATTAGATAGGGAATTTAGCAATTCAATTATTATGCAAAAAACACTGGTTCCAAGATTATGTCTATCAAGGGGTTTGGAACTAAGTTTGATGAAAATTTTTCACTTCTTTCTCAAGAGAGTTTTTGTTATCAGAACAAAGACTCTAATAGAAAAGAATTAGAAAAGATTTCCAATAAATATAAACTTAATGAAAATCAATTAAGATTGTTATATACCCTTAAAAATCCAAAAATTAACTACATTTGTATTTCTTTCTCTAACATTAATCAAGCTAAGGAAGCCATTTCAATAATTAAAAAGGATTTCAAACAAGATATCTTCGATACTCTAGAGTTGTTTAATAATAATTATTCCAATTCTCCACCTACTCGTTTACCTCACCCTAGACATATTAAAAAACGTTTTGTTTACAATCATTCTTATAAATTAATTCATAATTTCATGCTGCAAACTTAATCTTAAGTTTTTTGGTCTCAAGATAATTTTATTCTCTCTAATAAGAGAAATATTAAAAATATAGATTTCATAAAATACTTTAATAATATATTTTTTAATAAATATGTAATATTTTAAAAATGGAGCCAAGCGGACTCGAACCACTGACCCCCTGCAAGCCATGCAGTAGCCAAAAGCCTTGCAAATACTGGCAATTACAGGGTTTATGACAGTATTTTAATATAGCTGAGAGCAGACA
>MDSZ01089565.1_pt1 | contig 50909 bp, 53 predicted proteins | sample 811201 | NCBI WGS metagenome assembly MDSZ01 (sample SAMN05326647, study PRJNA326480) | marine metagenome | isolation source: seawater | place: Indian Ocean: North | collected 2010
ACTCGTTCCCGAAGGTACTTTCTCGTTCGACTTGCATGTGTTAAGCATGCAGCCAGCGTTCAATCTGAGCCAGGATCAAACTCTTCAGTTTAATCCATTGGACCATATAAAATATGGTCAAATTTTTTTGGGACTTTCCAATATACAAGATACCACCTAGCCCCAATATCATTTGGTGTTTACGTATGTTAGACGCAAGCACCCGCACAAATCTGTCTAATTTTATTTTTATATAGCCACCACGGCATAAATCCGCAATCATATATCTCTGTATAATAGATACAGATATTTCTCTTATTTTGGTGATCTTTTTGGAAAGATCGCTAGCGAAGTTGAATTATAAACATTGATATAATAACGTCAAGAAATATTAGCTAATAACCTTAATATTAATGAATTTCTTTTTACCTAGTTTTAAAAAATATTCTCCAGGTTCTATGATATGTTCAGCTGATTCGACAGAAACATTGTCTATCTTTAAAGCCCCTTGAGATATAAGCCTTCTTGCTTCTGAAGTACTCGAAACAAGCCCTGATTCCTTGAGTAAGTTCGGAAGTGGCATCTTCTTTATCTCAACTGTCTTTAATGTGCTCGGATCTGGCTGCATATTCTTTTGGAAGACATCTAAAAAGTTTTTACGCGCCTCTATAGCTTCTTTTTCTGAATGAAATCTTTCTACAATCTCGCTTGCTAAATCAAGCTTTATATCCCTTGGATTGATTTCATTATTTTTAGCGCCTTTTTTAAATTTTTCAATCTCTGTAATTTTTTTAAAGCTTAATAAATCATAGTACTTCCACATTAAGTCGTCTGATATACTCATTATCTTCCCAAACATATCATCTGATTTGTCATTAATACCAATATAGTTATCAAGCGATTTTGACATTTTTTTAACACCGTCAGTTCCCTCCAGTAAAGGCAAAGTTATAACAATTTGCTTAGCTTGATCATCATTTGGATTCTTTAATGCCTGTATATGTCTGCCCATTAATAAATTAAATTTTTGGTCTGTTCCGCCCAACTCTACATCTGCATTAATTGCGTATGAATCATATCCTTGTAAAATTGGGTATACAAATTCTTTAATTGATATGTTCTGATTATTCTTAAATCTCTTTTTAAAATCATCTCTTTCTAACATTCTAGCAACACTATATTCACCTATAATTTCTATAATCTTAGATCCTGATAGTTTTTTTAACCATTCAGAGTTAAATTTAATAATAGTTTCTTTTGGGTTTAAAATTTTAAAAACTTGTTCCTTGTATGTTTTAGCGTTTTCTAAAATTTCTTTCTCTGAAAGTATTGGGCGTAATTCTGTTTTTCCTGTAGGATCACCAATTGTAGCTGTAAAATCCCCAATTAAAAAAATAACTTTATGTCCTAAATCTTGAAACTGTCTCATTTTATTTAATAACACAGTGTGTCCAAGATGGATATCTGGTGCTGTAGGGTCAAATCCAGCTTTTATCGTAAGAGGTCTTGAGGCTTCTAGTTTCTTTATAAGACCCTCTTCCTCAATTATTTCATCAGTTCCTCTGGATATAATGCTTAGTTTATCATGCATAGTACAATTATAGTTTTGTATGATATAGATATCATAGTAACATATGTAAGAACGAGCAAACTTTTATTAACATATATAATAGCTTATTTTGATGTCAATCATTAAGAAAACAGTATTATATCTTACGCTAATTATTGGAATTTATTTTATTTTTTTCCATGTAAATACTTCGGATAATATACTTCTCGTAAAGAATTTCGATAGAAATATTAAAGATAACTATATATACCTGCACTTTAACAATATAAAGCTTAGAAATAGCGGGAATTCTGCTGATAAAATAAAGGTGTTGCGTGTTAAAAGGGGGGATATTTTAAGTAAAATTTTAAGAAGAAATAAGATTGATGTTCCAAGCTCCTTTTCTAGGAAAAAGAAAATGGGGTGTCTAGCGAGGATAAATGTTGGGCAAAAAATTAAAGTAAAATATAGATCTAGGTCTATACAAGAGCTTAGACTATATCAAAGAGATGGTGTATGTATATATAAAGTTGAGAAATCTGGGCCTAGAATATACAAAAATAAGTCTCAAAAGTATGAAAAGGAAATAATCGCGTTTGGGGAGATTACCTCGTCTTTTTTCGAATCAGCTAAAGCTTCTGGCTTACTCGCAAATGAAATTATGGCTTTTGCTGATATTTTTGGATGGGATATTGATTTTGCTCTTGACATAAGAAAAGGTGATAAATTCGCTGTAGTTATTAATAGAACATATTATGGGAAAAATAGTAAAATAAAATCTGAAATAAAGACAGCCATCTTTAAAAATAGAAAAAAGATACATACGGCAATAAAATATAAAAATGAATACTATAATTTCGAAGGCCGCTCACTGAGAAAACAATTTGTTAGAGCTCCATTAGATTTTTATAGGATATCCTCTCATTTTAACCTCAAAAGAAAGCATCCAATTCTACATAAAATAAGAGCACATAAAGGTACTGATTATGCAGCACCTAGAGGAACGCCTGTTTATGCAACTGGTGATGGAACAATCATCCATAGAGGAAGAAAAGGTGGTTATGGTAAAACAGTTATAATTAAACATGGTAATATATATACAACATTATATGGACATCTTTCTAGATACAAGAGAGGTCAGAAAGTTGGTACGAAAGTAAGGCAAAAGCAAGTTATAGGCTATGTTGGATCAACTGGCCTTTCAACAGGACCTCATTTACATTATGAATTTAGAGTTAGAGGTGTTCATAAAAATCCGGTTAAAGTGAGATTTAAAAAAAGCAAGCCAATTAGCAAGAAAGAAAAGAGTAAATTTTTTAAAACAAAACTAAAGCTAAAAGATAAAATTAATTGGATTGAAAATACTATTCATACCTTATGAGAAATCAAGACATATATATCGGTATTTTAAGTGGAACAAGCATGGATTCCATTGACTGTGTTTTATGTGATTTTAAAAATGAAGGATATAATATTATAGAATTTATAGAAACTCCATACCCTAAAGCCCTAAAAGAAAAGCTGAAGTCCTTAAATGAAAATGAACTTAAGAATAGAGAAAAGGTAGATTCGTTAGATATAGAACTATCAAAATCATATGTAAAACTCATTGAGAAAATCATAAAAAAAGCAAATAAGTCTAATGAAGAAATTTTAGTAATTGGCATGCATGGGCAAACTGTTTCTCATTTAGTTGATAAAAATAGTGTTACCAGCATCCAAATTGGTAGCCCCCAGTTTATTGCAGAATCTTTAAAGATTAATGTAGCAGCAAATTTTAGACAAGATGATATTAGCGATGGTGGCCAGGGAGCACCACTTGCTCCATTATTTCATGAATATATATTTAATAAACATGATAAGAATCAGATTGTTGCTAATATAGGAGGGATTTCAAATATATCTCTCTTACCTGCTGCTAAAAAAGAAGTTATTGGCTACGATACAGGTCCTGGCAATGTTCTAATTGATAAGTGGATACAGAAAAAATATGGTATGCCATATGATAAAGATGGAGAAATTTCAAATTCTGTTAAATTCTCAGATAAATTATTAAATATATTTCTGAATGATAACTATTTTTTAAAACAATACCCTAAGAGCGTAGGTGCTGAATATTTTTCTTTGAATTGGATAGAAAAGAATATAAATAAAATGTCAAAAACCGAAAAAATTTCTCCTGAAGTTGTAACAAGTACTTTAACTAAACTAACCTCAAAAACTATTGTAGATCAGGTAAAAAATAATATGGCTAGTTGCGATGAAATCATAATAGTTGGGGGAGGAGCATATAACAAGTCAATCATATCAAATATAGAAATTGATATAGAAGAAAACTTTGGAAAGAAGACTATAGTTTGTACTTCTAAAAATTATGGTTTTAGCCCAAAAGCTATAGAAGCAGGCCTTTTCGCTTGGCTTGCAATGTGTAAACTTAACAATACAAAGCTTGACTATAGATCAATTACAGGAAGCTCTAGCATTAAAACTATTGGTAAAATTTATTGAGTAGAAAATGAAGAGCCACATCCACATGTAGTTGTAGCATTAGGGTTCTTAATAACAAATTGTGCTCCCTCTAAATCTTCCTTGTAATCAATTTCTGCCCCAACTAGGTATTGAAAACTCATAGGGTCTATTAAAAGCATGACATCATCCTTAGTAATTTGAGTATCACCTTCTTGGATGTTTTCATCAAATGTAAAGCCATACTGGAATCCAGAGCATCCACCACCAGATATAAAAACCCTTAATTTTAAATTATTATTATTTTCTTCTTCTATTAAAGACTTTACTTTCGAAGCAGCAGCATCTGTAAATATTACTAAGCTTTGGCTATTAGTTTCAAATTTTTCAGTTTGTGTATTTTCCATATATACCTCTATTTAACATTACTTATTTTATTATTTTTTCCAGAAGATGCAATATCTATTTCAGAACTCACTTGTTTCAATAGCTTATCATCACAAATTAAATTTCCATCAACCTTGCATCCTGCTTCCATTTCAATTTTACTATAATAGATATTTCCTTTAATTAGAGCGTTTTCTCCTAATTGAACTAAATTGTAGCAATAAACATCTCCCTTAACGGTTCCATTAATTACAATATTAGGCGCTAGTATTTTTCCTTTTATGTTTGCATCTTCAGATATATATAACTTTGATTTATCATCTCTCTTAGATGTAATCGAGCCTTTTAAATTACACTCAATATGCACAACTCCACTAAAATGGAAATTACCATCTATGCTAACATCTTTGCCAACTAAACTATTTATTTTACCTTTTGCCATTTTTAATTTATTAAAATTTTAAAAAACTAATATGAGCTAAACTGCTTATTTAATGCACTTATATTACTAGTTATATAAATATTTTTCCATTCATAATCAATATTTATAGTTGATTTTTTAGAATTAATAGCTAGGTGAAGCGTTTCAGGAATAAAGCTTTTAGGTATGCTTAGCACTCCTTTTATTTTTTCTTTATAAGAAATTTTTCCTTTAGATGATTTTTTTTTATTAGTTGATATTTGGCTAAATTGTAGAGTTTTTGATATGTCAGAATCTTTGCCAGATAATTCTATTGAATATTTATATTTTGTAGTTTTTCCACTTGAATTCAATGTATATATTAAAAAGTTATAGTCATAGTTCTCTGTATCTCCTACTCTTTTTATTTCCAAATCCTTAACATGTATCTGAAATTTTTCTTTATTATCATCTTTAGTTATTTTCTTATAGAAATTAAGCTCTGAAGTTAATTTTTTATTTTGCTGGTCCTTTTCCCTTAAGTCCTTTTTTAAACTATCAACTGATATAATATCTACCAATACAGCTTGTTTGTATTTTTTATGTATTTTCTGTGCTGTTTCAACCTCTTTTTTGAGATCTAAAATTTCTTTATCTTTTTTTTGTATAATGTCGATATTATTGTCATTTTCTTTTATTAGACTACTAATGCGATCTTTGCCAATCTCATAAGATAATAAGAAACTTTCATTAATTACGCTGTATGATAAGAAAACTGAAAGAAATATAAAAATAAATGTAAATATAGATTTCTTAATTATATCTCGTGGCGTATCTTTTTTTATAATGTGTAATTCTTTTTTTTTCATCTTTACAAACCACTGCTTTCTTTTAAATTAAACATTAAATTCATATTCTGAATTGCTTGTCCTGCAGCACCTTTTACAAGGTTATCAATGCAAGAAACTAAAATCAATTTATTCTCTTCTTCTTTATGTATTGAAAAAGAGCATATATTGGTTTTCAAAACATCTTTAATATTTGGAGCCTTGTTTTTAGTGAATTTAATATAACTTTCATCCTTATAGTAATTTTCATATATTTTACATATATCATTAATATCTACGTCTTTTACTAATCTTAGATAAATTGTTTCTAGTATGCCTCTAAATGTAGGAATAATATGTGGCGTAAATAAAACCTCAACTTTGTCCTTAGACATCTTTGATAATTCTTGGTTTATTTCTGGCATATGTCTATGACATAAAATACCATAGGCCATAAAGTTATCTTCTATTTCATTTTTTAAACCGTCATCAAGTTTTTTTCTTCCTGCACCGCTATATCCAGATTTAGCATCAATAATAATATTATTTTTATCAATTAAGTCTTCTCTAACTAATGGATATAATGGAATTAACGCTGCTGTAGGATAGCAGCCTGGGTTAGCAACAATCTTTGAATTTCTAATGTTTTCTCTATTAATTTCTGACAATCCATATGTAATTTTTGAAATTACTTCTGGAATATAATGTTCTTCTCCATAAAAATCTTTCCAAATACTAGGATCATCTAGTCTAAAATCTGCAGCTAAATCTATCACTTTTGATTTCTTATCAATAAATTTTTCATAATGTTTCATCGCTATACCATTAGGACATGCAAAAAATACAATATCATAATCATCAAAATCAATTTCTACAGCATTCATAATTTTTCCAGGTATATTAGTAAAACTTTTATCAAATTCAGACATATTCTTCCCCCCGCTACTAAAAGAGTATGGAGTTATTGAGACTACATCTGGGTGTTCAAGTAAGTGTTTTACTAACTCAATTCCTATATACCCGGTAGCTCCGAGTACAGCTGCCTTAATTTTCATCTATCTATACCAAATTTATCTTAAAAATATATACGATTATACATATAATAAGGGATATGTTGTTAATAAAAACACTACATATTTTTTTCATGGTAACTTGGTTTGCTGGTTTATTCTATCTGCCAAGGCTATTTGTATATCATGCAATGTCAAGTGATGATATAAGTTTAAAAAGGTTTCTTACCATGGAAAGAAAACTATTATGGGGAATTACAACACCAGGCGCCATATTGACAATCGTGTTCGGATTTTGGCTTACATATAATTATTTTCCAGATTACTTTTCACATTTTTGGATGCACGTGAAATTATTGCTCGTATTATTTTTAATTCTATATCACCTATTTTGCGTAAAGATATATTATGACTTTCTTAATAATAATAATAAAAAATCACATAAATGGTTTCGCTGGTTTAATGAAATTCCAGTATTTTTATTATTGTCAATAATAGCACTTGTTATTTATAAACCTATGTAGTTTTAATAGTGCTATGTATTTTTGGCATAAGCTCTTTTAACGCTAATTTATAAACTTTCTTCTTAAAGTATATAACAATATTTGGTGGTTGACTCATGTTTACCCATTTCCATTTATCGAATTCTGGTTTTTCTGAATATGAGAAGTTAATTTTTTCATCTTTATTTGCCATCTTCAATAAGTACCATATTTGTTTCTGTCCAATGCATGTCTTTCCATCGCTCATCCTTTGAAACTTTTTTGGCAATTTATACGACATCCATTTTCTTGTCCTTCCCATAATAATAACATCTTCAGTAGATAGGCCTGTCTCTTCACGTAGCTCTCTAAACATAGCATCTTTAAATGTTTCATTCTTATTTATTCCACCCTGCGGAAATTGCCAAGCTTCTGAATTTATTCTTTTAAACATGAGCAGCTGCTTCTTATCATTACATAAGATAATTCCAATATTTTTTCTATAACCAAGATTGTCTATCATGTGAATGGGTAATTTTTTTATCTTAATGTATTTTATAGAATATATGATATAAAATAAAGTTTATGGGCATAGCTTTATTTGACTTAGATAATACAATTATAGATGGGGATAGTGATTATCAATGGGGAAACTTTCTCGCTGATAAGGGTGTTGTTAATAAAAAGGAATATGAAAGACGGAATAAAGAATTCTATGAGCAGTACTATCGTGGAGAACTTGATGTTAAAAAGTACATTGATTTTTCATATAAACCACTAGCAGATAATAATCTAGAGAAATTAATAAAATTAAGAGATGAGTTTTTTAATAAAGAGATAAAAAAACTTATATTCAGTGAAGCAGAAGAAATAATTAGCAATCATATAAATTTAGGGGATACTATCGCTATCGTCACCTCAACAAACTCTTTTGTTTCAAAGCCCGTTGCTGACTACCTAAACATAGCACACCTTATAGCTAGTGAGCCTGAATTTGTTAATGGTAAATTCACAGGAAACATAACAGGGGAGCCATGCTATCAAGATGGGAAGGTTAAAAAAGTAGAATTTTGGATGTCAGAAAATAAAATAGATAGAGAGGTTTTATCTAATAGCGCCTATTTTTATTCTGACTCATCTAATGATTTAAGCCTATTAAATGTAGTTTCTAATCCTGTAGCAGTTAATCCAGATAAAAATTTGGAAACTACTGCAAAAAATAGGAAGTGGAAAATACTTAAATTTAGATAATATATTCTATATAAGATTATCTTTTATGTATTTAGGGAAGCTATGGTTTTGCGTGCCATAGAATGAAACTTTATTTGACCCTAAATCTGACGAGAGCTCTCCAGTTTTCTCCCAAGGCATATTATTCATTATTCCATATATCAGGCCTGCTCTATATGCATCTCCACAACCAGTTGGGTCAAGAACTTTATCTTGTTTTCTTGTGTTTATTTTTAAAGAATTACCATTGATATAAATCTCAGATCCTTCACTACCATTGGTTACAATAAAAACCTTTCCTTCCTTAACAATTTCACTTATAGGTTTCTTAGTTTTTTCATAGAACATCTTATACTCATAATTATTCATAATGATCCAGTCGGCATGTTTAGTAAAAAATATTAACTCATCTTTGTTAAACATTGGTAATCCTTGGCCAGGATCAAACACATAAGGTATCCCTAATTCAATAAATTGATTAGTATGTGATAACATTCCGTCTCTACCATCAGGCGAAATCATTCCTAAGCTGATTGATCCATCACTTGGTATTAATAGATCTCCAGAATATTTCATAGCTCCTGGATGAAACGTTGTAATTTGATTATTATCATTATCTGTTGTGATATATGCTTGCGCAGTAAAACTATCATCTCTAATACCAATAAACTTAGTGCTTATATTTTTGGACTCTAACCAATTAACGTAACGGGAAGAGTCTTTTCCGAGCATTCCCATAGCAAAAGCATCAGCATTAATACCATTTAGGTTGTAAATAATATTGCCAGCGCATCCTCCAAACTCTTGTCTCATATCCTCACATAGAAATGAGACACTTAGTGAATTTAAGTCACTTTCTATCAAATGCTCATTAAACTTTCCCTTATACTCTAGGATATGGTCATACGCAAAAGATCCACATATTATTGCTGTCATTTTAAACCTTTATTCTATATTTCTAATACCTCATATCTTATACTAAAAGAAATATATTCTACAAGCGAATGAACAATTAAAAATTAAATGAGAAACAAAGACATAAAAAATATTTTAATAATAGGTGGGCATGATCCAACAGGCGGTGCTGGCATCCAAGCAGATATAGAAGTTTCTAATAAGTATAAATGTAATGCATTTGTTGTAATAACATGTCTTACATCTCAAAACACAAAAAATGTATATATAGTCCAAAATGCTAAAAAAGACTTGGTATATGACTCTATAAAGAAAGTCTGTTCAGAATTTAAAATTGACATAATCAAGATAGGGTTAGTTCCATCAATATCAATAGCAAAAGAGATATTTAATGCTATACAGAAAAATCAATTAAAAAAATTCCCAATTATACTAGACCCAATAATTATGTCTGGTTCAGGGAAAAAGCTAACAACAGAAAACACTATCAAATTTATAATAAAAAATTTATTACCACTAACTACAATTATAACTCCAAATAAAAATGAATATTATAAATATAAAGAAATTTCTAAAAAATATAAAATTCAAGATGGTAATGTTAATAATATTGCAAACCATATATTAATTACAGATTTTCAAACTAGGGGAAATAAAATAAAAAGTAGACTCATTAAAAAAGAGGGAGAAATTATTGATTACACATCAGTAAAAAAAAATGGGTCCTACCACGGGACTGGATGTACATTGTCTACTGCTATTGCATGCAATATAGTTAATAAAAAAAGTACAAATGATGCAGTAAATATTTCTTTAAAATATGTTTCAAAATGTATTAGATCTTCATATCAGCGAGGTAAGTCCCAAATTTTAACATATAGGTATAAGTAATTGAAAGGTTTGTATGCAATTGTAGATAATAAAACACTAATTTCTAAAAACTTTGAAAAGATTATTCTTTCAATGATAAGGAAAGAAATAAGAATATTTCAAATTAGAATTAAACATAGAATTAAACTTAAAGAAATAAATAAAATTATTTTCTTAAAAAGAATTTGTAGATCCTACAACTGCAAGATTATTATCAATGATAATATATTTATTGCAAAAAAATTAGACCTAGATGGTATTCATATTGGTAAGTCAGATATAAGTGTAATAAATGCAAAAAGGATACTTGGTGTTAATAAAATAATTGGTGTCTCATGCTACAATAGTACTCAAAGAGCTAAGTTTGCAGAAGAAAATAGAGCAACATACATATCTTTAGGTAGTCTTTATAATACTACTACTAAGAAGAATTCAGTTAATTTAAAGGTTTCTACAATTAATAAGGTAAAATCTTTAATTAATGTTCCTGTCTGTTTGATAGGTGGTATTAATAAAAATAATATAAATAGAGCTATGGCGTATAACCCAGATTTAATTGCAATATCTAAGTCTTTAAAAAGCATTCCTGATATAATAAAAGTTACAAGAATTTATAATAGAAATTAAGGAATGGTTAAAAAGTCTAAACGAGCGTTTACTGAAGCGCAAAAATATATTCTAGGAGGCGTGAATTCTCCTGTTAGAGCATTTAAAAGTGTTGATTCTAATCCTATATTTATAAATAAAGCTAAAGGACAATATATTTATGACCTAGATGGAAATAAATATATTGATTATGTTGGATCTTGGGGTCCAGCAATACTTGGGCATGCTGATACAGATGTAATTAAATCTATTAAAAAAATTGAAAGTAATGGTTTATGTTTTGGAGCTCCAACAAATGAAGAGACAGAACTTTGTAAATTAATAAATAAATTCTACCCATCAATGGAAAAGATCAGAATGACAAATTCTGGAACAGAGGCAACAATGAGTGCCATAAGATTGTCAAGAGGCTATACAGGTAGAGATATGATTGTAAAATTCGATGGTTGTTATCATGGCCATGCTGACTCATTACTAGTTAATGCAGGTTCAGGTCCGTTAACTCTAGGTTCACCATCATCACCTGGAGTGCCAAAAGAACTTTCAAGATTAACTCTTAGTTTAAAATATAATGATATAGAAGAATTAGTAAATTGCTTTAAAAGATATGGGCATAAAATAGCTTGCGTTATAATTGAACCAATAGCAGGTAATATGGGATGTATATTATCAGAGATGAATTTTCTAAAAAGAATTAGACAGTTATGCAATCAATATCAATCGGTTTTAATTTTTGACGAAGTTATGACAGGTTTTAGAGTATCAATGGGAGGTGCTCAAGAAATATATAAAATTAAACCAGACATTACGACACTAGGAAAAATAATTGGGGGAGGTTTTCCTGTAGGGGCATTTGGTGGAAAAAACAAAATAATGAACAAATTATCTCCTATAGGTGATGTTTACCAGGCAGGAACATTATCTGGCAACCCAATTGCTATGAAAGCAGGAATTGAGACTATAAAGAAACTATCAAAGAAAGGATTTTACAAAGAAATTGAAAAGAAAACTAAATTTTTAGTAAATGGGATTAAAGAAGAAGCTATTAGGAACAACATTCCCTGCCAACTTACATATGCAGGAGGTATGTTTGGATTATTTTTTAGCGAAAATACTAGTATAAAGAATTATAATGATGTCAAAAATTTTAATAACTCACATTTTAAAAAATTTTTCAAACTAATGCTATCGCAAGGTATATATCTTGCTCCATCTCCTTATGAATCAGGATTTGTCTCGATAAAGCATAATGAAGCAGATATTAAAAAAACAATAAAAGCAAGTTCATTGGCATTTAAGTCTTTATCTTAAATTGTATCTTATATATCTTGAAATTTTTTTCTAAAAATACTGCTGTCACCATTACTCATTAAGACTATTAAGTCATTACTAGTTAGGTCTATAGTTATCTTATTCAGTACATCTTCTATATTAGTATAAAAATTTTTTTCTAAATCTTTATCCAGCCAATCTATGTTCCTAGAGCATACAAGATATAGATCGTCAACACCTTTAAAAGATTCTATAAAGTTATCCTTGTGTGCTCCTGCTATCATGCTGTTAGATCTTATCTCAAATATACATTTTATGTGCTTTCCTTTATATGAATTTTTTATTGAACTTATCCCTGATTTTATTGCACTTGGATGGTGCGCAAAATCATCTATTACAATGTAATCTTGCTCTTTTATTACTTCCAATCTTCTTTTAACGCCTTTAAAATTTTTAATTGCTTTATAAATAATATCTTCCTTTATATTGATTTCTTTTGAGACACAATAAGCTGCTGAAGCATTATCTAGATTATGCTTGCCTAATATACTTAAATTAATATCTTTATTTATTGTAAATGGCTTCTTTTTTGACCAGCATCCCTTATTTAAAACATCATCAATTTCTCTATCCGCTGGGTTATATATAATTGTAGAATTATTTGGCATTGTTCTAATTAAGCTATGGAATTGAAACTTTATTGATTCAATATCAGAGAATATATCAGCATGATCAAACTCTATATTATTTATAATTAAAATATCTGGATCAAAATGTACGAACTTTGATCTTTTATCAAAAAAGGCTGTGTCATATTCATCAGCTTCTATAATAAAATATTTTGAATCTGTATATTTAAAACATGAGTTATTTTCTAATTCTATTCCTCCAATTAAATAACCTGGCTCATAGTCGGCGTCATTTAAAATCTTCACTAGCATACTTGATAAGGTTGTTTTTCCATGTGTCCCAGAAACTGCTATAACAAATTTATCTGCAAGAATATTTTTTTTAAGCCACTCAGGCCCTGAAATATACTTAATATTATTTTCTAAAATATGCTCTACAGAGGGGTCCCCCCTACTTTGGGAGTTCCCTACTATAACTAAATCACAATTATTAATATCATCTATAACGCCTACAGTTTTATTAGGGATAATATTTAATTCTTCAAGTTTAGAGCTCATAGGTGGAAAATAATTTTTGTCTTGCCCAGATACTTTATAGCCTTTACTAACTGCTAAACCAGCAAGGGCAGTCATAAACGTACCGCAAATACCTAAAATATGAATATGCAATTTTCTACCTTGTAAATACCCAATCTTGCTCTGTGGACAAAGTCTTATTAAACCTATATGAATCTAAACTAAACTTTTTTAACCTCTCAGGATCTTTTATTTTATTTTTTATAATATATCTACTCATTATGCCTCTAGCTTTTTTAGCAAGAATACCAATCACTTTATAGTTATTCCCCTTCTTTTCCTTAAAAATTATATTAATAACTTCTCCTTTTATGTAACTTTCATTTATTGATTTAAAATACTCGTTTGACGCAAGATTTATAAGTGGTTTATTTTTATTGTCATTATTAATTTTATCTGTAATCTTATCTCCCCAAAATTCATAAAGATTATTAAATTTCTTAATTTTAATAGATGTTCCCATTTCTAGACGATATGGCTGAATTAAATCAAGTGGTTTTAAGATTCCATAAAGGCCAGAGAGTATTCTTAAATGTTTTTGCGCAAAATTAAAATCTGATTTATCAAAATTATTAGCATTAATACCCTTATATACATCTCCTTCAAAAAGTAGTATTGCCGGATAAGAGTTTTTCTTATTAAAAGGAGTTTTCCATTTAGAATATCTATCATAGTTAAGTCTTGCAATATTTTGACTAACATTCATGAGCTTCTGTAATGCTTTTGGAGAATACTTTTTTAAAGTACTAACAAGTATTTTAGATTCATTTAAACAATTAGGCTTAGATAAACTAAGATCATATTTCAGAAGGCAGTTTTCATTAAGTTTTTTTGCTGGAGATATTACTAATAACATACTAAAACCTTATAATAATTTTTATTCATATTCAAACAAAATGTTTATAGGAATGAGTGATGCCCTCTTTTACTTTTAACGCTAAGCCATGAAATCAAGTATTCTATCTCATTAGACTTTTCCTTAATTTCATCTAAATTTCCAGTTTTTTTAAGCTGTTTGTATGCCTCAGCTAACGCACGGTATGAATCTTTTGATATCTTATTCCTATCTAAACCTACTTTATTTAGAGAATAATGTTTTGCAGGATTTCTTCCTAAAAGCATAAAAGGGATAACATCTTTAGAAACAGGTGCTCCACCAGCAACCATTGCTAACTTTCCAATTCTTACGTGCTGATGTACTAATGCTGATCCACCAATTACAACTTGGTCATCAATCATTACGTGTCCTGCTAGAGAAACTCCATTAGTAATAATAATATTACTGCCTAGCAAGCAATCATGACCTACATGTGTGTAAGCCATAATATAATTTTTATCTTTAATATATGTTGGTGCTGCTTTATTTGTTGACCTATGAACGGTAACAAATTCTCTTAATATATTATAATCTCCAATCTTAACGAAAGTATCATCTGTTGGATCAAAGGAGGTATCTTGAGGATCCCCTCCTATTACAATGTTTTCATAGAAAAAATTATTTTTACCAATTACAGAATTAGCTTTAATAACGCAGTGGGAAGATATTTTAGTTCCGTCTCCAATCTCACAATTTTTTTCTACAATACAGTATGGCCCTATTTCTACATCTTTTCCTATAATGCAGTTTGAATCTACTATAGCTGTTGCATGTTTATTCATTCTTAATTCCTTTAAACAAGTCTTCAAGACTTATCATCTTTATATTATATTCTTCTGCTGCATTATATTTTGACCCTGGGTCTTCTCCTAATACTAAAAAATCTGTACTTTTTGAAATCGATGAGACAACTTTTCCACCATTAGTTATAATAACATTCTTTATATGTTCTCGACTATAATCTGCAAATTTCCCTGTAATTACATAGGTTTTATTCTCTAGAGAATTTGATATTTTAACAGTAGAATTATCAATCTTGATGCCTGACTTAAAAAGCTTATTTATTATTTTTAAGTTTTCTTTATGATTAAAAAAATCAAAAATATTCTTTGCAGCAATAGGGCCAATATCTTTAATCTCTAATAAATTCTCATAAGTACAGGACTGTAAGGCATCAATATCTTTATATATTCTAGATAATGATCTAGCAGTAGTTTCTCCAACTTCCTTAATCCCTAAGGCGTATAAAAAATTACTAAAATTTACTTTCTTCCTTTTATTTATCGCATTTAAAATATTTTTAATTGATTTTTCCCCCAAGCTTATTTCATACTCTTTTCCGCTATCATTTCTTTTGGCATTTCCTAATTTAAAATTTTCTAGTCTTCTTACATTAAGGTCGTATAAGTCAGCTATATTATTTAATATCCCCTCATCAACAAGCCTATCAATAAGCTTAATACCAATTCCTTGAATATCCATAGCTTTACGACTTACAAAATGTACTATCGCTGCTTTTTTTTGCGCTGGACAAGTTAATGAGCCTGTACACATATAGTATGTATATTTATCTTCTTTAATTACAGGTGACCCACAATCTGGACACTTTTTTGGCATTAGTAGACTTTTTCTTTTTTTTGTTTCTCCTTTTTCTATTACTTTTATAACCTCTGGTATAACATCTCCTGCCCTTCTAATTAATACTTTATCGCCAATATCTATACCTTTTCTTTTTATTTCGCTCATATTATGTAAAGTAGCATTTTTTATAATAGCTCCCCCTACTTCAACAGGCTCAAGATTTGCTACCGGTGTTAAAATACCTGTCCTTCCAACTTGAAATATTACATCTTTAATAAGAGTACTTTTTTCCTCAGCTGGGAACTTGTGTGCTACTGCCCACCTTGGTGCTCTAGAAATATTTCCTAATTCTTTCTGTATACTAATATCATTAACTTTATAAACTACTCCATCAATTTCATAAGGGACATCTTTTCTATTTTTTAATATATAATTATAATAATTTGAGCAACCTTCAATTCCTTTTACAACTTTATTATATGAAGAAGTTTTAAAGCCCCATAATTTAAGCTGCTCTAAAATTACGCCCTGTTTTTTCATATCTAAATTTTCACTAGATGAACCAATTGAGTAAAAAAATGCTTCAAGAGGTCTCTTTGAAGTTATTTTTGAATCTAACTGCCTGATACTTCCCGCTGCGGCATTTCTTGGATTTGCAAATTGCTTAACTCCAAGATTCTTACAATCATTATTTAATTTTAAAAAACTTTTCTTGGTTATAAATACTTCGCCTCTAACTTCTAGTTCTTCAGGAAACTCATTTGTTAATAATTTAAGTGGAATTGATCTTATTGTTCTAACATTGTTAGTTATATCTTCGCCAATAATACCATCTCCTCTGGTAGCTGCCTTGTGTAAAATACCATTTTTATATTGTAGATTAACAGCTAAACCATCAAGCTTAAGCTCAGCTGAATATTTAATATTGTCAAAATTAAATTTAAATATCTTTGTTTGCCTCTTAAAATATTCAATTAAATCAGTATTTGAAAAGATATTATTTAATGACAACATCTGTTCTTTATGGCTAATAGGTTGAAACATATCTAATGGTGGAGCGCCAACTCGCATAGATGGTGAGTCTGAAGTGATCAAGCTAGAATTTTTATCCTCAAAACTTATTAAATTATTGAATAAAATATCAAATTCGTTATCTGATATTATTGGATCGTCTAAAACATAATAGTGATATGAGTATTTATTAATATCATCTTTCATTTTAGTATATTTTTTCTTTAGCTTATCTATATCATTCATAAACTTAATTTGTTGATTCTATATTAATTATATTTTCACTAATTGATTGTATTACGCCTTTAGTTAATTTCTTATTCTTATCATTTGTTAAAGTACCATTATATAATTTTGTAAAACTTTTTGCTTCTTTTACCATATCTCTAAATACTGTAAGGCCATCTAATTTCACAGGAAGGCTTAAAATAAAGCTCAAACCTAAAATTTTATTTTTCTTACATATTCCTATCTCAAGATGACCAGGTTTGTACATATCACTTACATAGTACATTGTGCTCCTCAAATTAACACTCGAGTAATTCTTTTGAAAAATACTAAATTCATTAATAAAAAAGTTCTTATCGTTAAAGTACTTATTAATATCCTTTAGATAGTAAAAACTTTTAGCCTTTGAATATAGAATAATATATGCTTCGTTTTTCTCATGTTCAAAATTAAATGATTTTTGTTTAGGACTTATATATACTTCTTTCTTATATAACTGCTCTATTTCATTATTTGTCTTAATATTTATTTCGTTTGCAGGTTTTATTTTTTCACCACTATACTCAGAATCTGACTTTAACTTAATTTTCTTTGAAGGAAGGTCATTTTCTTTAGTGTATAAACTGCTATTTTTCTTATGATTTCTATCATATAGGTAAATATATAGAACTATCATTAGTGCTACTATGATTAAATAAACTCTTAATTCATACTCTTGCACAACAATAACCTTTAAATTTATTTACTCATTTAGATTTACGTTTACTATTTTTGAAACACCTTGTTCACCCATAGTTACACCTATAAGTTGTTCTACATACTCCATTGTTGGCTTTTTATGTGTTATTACAATAAATTGTGTTTTTGTACTCATATCTGTTAGTAATCTACAAAATCTATCTAGATTAATATCATCTAGCGGTGCATCAATCTCATCTAGCATACAAAAAGGTGCGGGGTTAAGTGAAAATAAGGAAAACAATAAAGAAATTGCTGTTAGCGCTTTCTCTCCACCTGACAATAAATTAATAGATGTTAATTTTTTGCCAGGAGGGCATGCAAAAACTTCTATGCCAGTCTTCAAAAGGTCTTTATCAGTGAGTTTTAGATAGGCTTTCCCTCCATTGAAAAGTCTAGGGAAAATTTCAGAAAGTTTTTCATTTATCATATCAAAAGTTTCTTTAAATCTTTCTTTTGTATCTTTATCTATCTTTTTTATTGCTTCACTCAGCGTATCTAAAGCGGACATAAGGTCTTCTTTCTGTAAATTTAAATATGAGCTTCTTTCCTCATAATCCTTAAATTGATCTATCGCAGCCATATTAATTGGCCCCATTCTATCAAGCTGTCTAGCAATATTTACTTCCCTTTTCTTCCACTCTTCTAAATTATAGTCAGTATTACTATCGAGGACATTTTCATTATCAATATTTAACTCATTAGATTGTTCATTCAAGGTCTTTATCTGGCCAATCATTTCTTGCGAAAACTTATCAAACTCATTAATTTCATCTTTATAACTATTTGCTTCATTATTCAATATTTCCTTATTCTCTTCATTACTCTGAATATCATTAGTAATCAAACTAATTTCTTCTCTTAAATCTTTCATTTCATTTTCACTTTCATTTGTATTTTTTAAATGTATATCTAGCTCGTTTTTTAAATTTGACAATACCATTTCTGGGTCAGTGTCTTGGCTTAGAAGGCTTTTTGATGATTCCTCAGATACGGTTAAATCCTTTTCTAGGTTATTTTTATTAGTATTCTGCACACTAATTCTAACCTTAAGTGTTTCAACATTGAGATCAATTTTAAATACACTCTCTTTGCACTCTTCTAAATCTTTCTCCTTTTTAGAAATTAAGCCTTCTAGTTCTAAAATATTATCTTTTCTTTCTGATATATCATTCTCAATATCTTCTAATTCCTTTGTTATGCTTAAAAGCTCAGATTCTTTACCTTTTAATTCTGATGAATAACTTGCTATGTTATTTTCTTCGTCTATTATTTTATTTGAAATTTCATTTTTTAGTTCTTCATTTCTTTTTGCATTCTCAAATTCAGCTTCTTGAATAGATTTACTTAAATCCTGAATATTTAATAAAATATCCTTTATCTTATTAAGTTGAATATCATCAGAGTTATTATCTTTTAGAAATTTATCTGATTCCTCAATAAAAAGATTTATCTTTTGATCTAAGGTTAGAATTTCAGAATTTGTTAGTTGTTCTTCAATATTTTTTATATTTTTTTTATAATTATTGATTGTATCATGTGTTCTTTTTATCTCATTCTCAAGTGTTGAAATCTTGCTAGTAATTATTTCGTGTTTTCTATTGATATTTAACCTATTGTTATTTATCTCATCAAGCTCTTTTCTTCTCTCATTTGTTAGTTGTTTATCTGAAGCAATTTCCCTACTTATTATATTTTCTTTTTCAATCCCTTCTTTTTTATTATCTTCCTCTTTTCTTATTTCTTCTTCACATGAACTAATTTCTTGCCCAATTTTTATAATTTCACTCTTAATCTCTTCAATTTTACTTATTTGCTCATCGTATTCTCTTTTATTTTTCTCTGCTCCTGCTGATTCATATTCTATTGCCTTCTCAATTTTTCCTGCTTCTCCCATTGCTTCATAGTATTTTTGCTGTACTTTATCTAAGCTATTATTTTTTTCGTTATATTTATCTTTTAATTTTTCAATCTCAGATTGTATTTTTGAAATCTTTGCATTTGTTTTCTCAAGACTTATATTCTTTTTTGATATTTTTTCATCATTTTTAGATATTTTATTATTTAAATCTCTCACTGATATTGCAAGTATTTCTGATTTTATTTTATCTTTTTCTGATGATAGTTTTTTATATTTGTCTGCTTGTTCTGCTTGTTTTTTTAATTCTGATAATTGCTTATTAACTTCTTTTACTAGATCATTTAGCCTATCAAGGTTATCCTTTGTATGTTCAATTTTTATTTCTGTTTCCCTTCTTCTTTCTCTATATTTAGAGATTCCTGCTACTTCTTCAACATAAACTCTAAATTCCTCTGGTTTAGATTCAATAATCTTTGATGCTGTCCCTTGATTTATTATTGCGTAACTCTTAGGGCCAAGTCCTGTTCCTAAAAATATATCTACAACATCTCTTCTTCTGCATGATGTATTATTTAAAAAATATTTTGAGCTTCCATCTCGTGATACTTCTCGTTTTACTGAAATTTCATCATACTTTGCATATTCTCCACCTAATTTATTTTCTGTGTTTGAAAATAGTAGCTCTACAAATGCAAAATCATTTGGCTTCCTTGTATCGGTTCCATTAAATATTACATCCTCCATTGAGTTACCACGAATTTGCTTTGAAGTATCTCCAAGAACCCATTTAACTGCGTCTATGATATTTGATTTTCCACATCCGTTTGGTCCTATTACACCCGTTCTTTGATCAGAAATATTTATTTCAGTCCTATCAACAAAAGACTTAAATCCAGACATCTTAATTTGGTTTAATTTCAATCTACTATCCTTGAGTATATGTGACCTTTTGTTAATATAAGGCCTAAATACTTCGCTATTTTGAGAATACTATGAATAATAATATATTAGAAACATTTGAAAATCCAAAAATTGATAGAGAATACACTATTAATTTTGAAATCCCTGAATTTACCTGCCTTTGCCCTCTATCTGGACAGCCAGATTTTGCGACACTCAATATTGAATATATACCTGATATGTTATGTATAGAACTAAAATCCCTAAAGCTATATTTTTTTACATATAGAGATAAACCTGGATTTCATGAGGATATAACTAATAAAATATTAGATGATTTAGTAAAACTAATAAGTCCAAAATATATGAATATTACAGCAGAATTTAATGTTCGTGGAGGTATCTACACCACAATTAATGTAACCCACAATAAATAGTTACTTATTTCTAAGCTCTAGAAATAAAGCCACTCCAGATAGTTCAATCTTTTTTCTTATATAATTAGTTAAATATCTCTTATAACCATTTGGCAGACGTTCTGCCATATCGCCATGGATAATAATCCTAATGGGATTATTCCCTCCCTGATGCGCATATCTCAATCTAATTCTTTTTTTTCCAACTAAGGGTGGCTGATGTGAGTCTACTGCTTCATTTACTATCTTATTAAGCGAAGGCGTAGATATAGATAATTTACTATGCTCAATAATCTTTAGTGAAGATAGTATAATATTTTTAATATTAGTAGAATTAATCGCTGAAATATAAAAAATTGGTATATAGCTTGCAAATTTAAGTTTTATATCAATATCTCTCTGAATTATTTGTCTCTGGTATTCATCAATTATGTCAGTTTTGTTAAAAGCAATAACAGAAGACTTCCCTAAATCCATAACAGCTTTAATTAAAGTTAAATCCTGGTCAGTTATGCTTTGTGTCGCATCAATTAAAACTATAACTAAATCAGAATAATAAACAAACTCAAGTGTTTTAATATAACTAATTTTTTCAGAATGCTTGTGAGATTTACTTTTTCTTTTAATACCTGGGGTATCAATAATATTAAAGTTTTTTTCGTATTTATTAATTGGAATTTTTATACAATCTCTAGTAGTTCCTGGACTATCTTCAATTAACTGTTTGTTTTTCCCTATTATAGAATTTGATAGAGTAGATTTTCCAACATTTGGTTTTCCAATAATTAAAATACTTGGGTAATTATTATCAAGATCTACGCTAGGCAAAGAAAAACTCCTAGAAATTTCGTCTGCTAAACTAGACACACCGCTCTTATTTTTTGCAGAAATCTTAAATATATTTTTTAATCCGAGTTCTGTAAATTCTTCAGTTGTCTTACATTTATCAATTTTATTAACCACTAAATATATTTTTTTATTAAGCTTCCTTATCTTTTCAAGAATTAATTTATCTAAAGCAACCAGTCCATCTTTAGCATCAACTAAAAATAAAATTAAATCTGATTCACTAATAGTTTCGAATGTATTTATTTCTATAGTCTCATTAATTTTATTTTCTTCAAAATAAAGACCAGCCGTATCTACTACTATAAAGTTTTTATTATTGTAAGAGCAGATTCCTTGTTGAGTATCTCTAGTATATCCGGGCTCATCAATGACAATAGCATTACTTGTATTTGTAAGACTATTAAACAAAGTAGACTTTCCAACGTTTGTTCTACCAATTAAAGTGATAATGCCAGACATGTTAATTTTGTTAGTTCTGCTCAGTTATTTGAAATTTGCTTATATTAATGTCCTTATCTAGGAAAAATATTCCATCTTCATTTTTAGACACAATAGATTGTATTTTGTCGTCAAGTTTAATTCTTCCATGTATAACTCCACTTAATGGATTTAATATGTGAATATATCCTTCAATGTCAGCAACAAAAATATTATTCATATATACAACAGGAGAGGAAATTAAACGCATACTCAAACTATCTTGGAGCCATACAATTTTCCCAGAAAATTTATCTAAACAAAATATTCTTCCTATATCGTCAGTATAGAAGAGATGTTTATCATCAACGTCGATTCCATAATATGAGGAGCCCTCTTTAGACCAAATTACCTTGCCATCACTTGAGTCTATTGCGCTAACTTTTCCTTGATATGATACAGCATATATAATCCCGTCAGAATATTTTATATCTCCATCAATATCACTAAGTCTATCAATAACAGTTTTACCTTTTTTACTTGATATATCTACGCGCCAAATAACCCCACCATTGTCTAAGTTGTATGCAAACACTTTGCCGTCATCAAAACCAACGTACAAAGCAGTGTCACCAATAATTTGTTTACTTACTCCTCTAATAGTTAGAGATGGTGTAATATGTATGCTTTGCCATCTAATTTCTCCTGTATCAGCATCAAAAGCATATATTTTACTATCACTAGTTCTTACATAAGCCCTATTATTTATAATATCTGAGATTGCTAATATTTCACTTGAAAGTATTCTCTGCCATATAACTTCATTAGTATTAATGTCAACAGCTGTAACAGTGTCTTCCTGACTACCATATAAAATTATATCTTCTGTCGCGCTAACACCGCTATATATTCCTAGCTGTACTTCAAGTTTCTTTATAAGTCTTCCATCTTCTGAGGATACAACATATAATGATTTTTCATTGTTAGAAAAGAAAATTCGATCTCCTAATATAGACAAGCTAATAAAATTATTATCTTCCTCAATTTCCCCAGAATAACTAGAAGACCAAACTCTTTTTATATCTACGTTTGTTTCAAATTTTGGCAAAGGAGGAATTTTTTCGCTATCTTCATAAAAATCCTCAATAAAAGAAGGCACAAAATCATCAAAATCAAGCGAACAGCCAGATAGGAAAGAAAAAATAAAAATTATATAAAAAAGTTTCACTGGGTTTAAATTATTATTGGTCTTTATCTTACTCTGAATCATTTTTTTTCATTAATAATAATTCTTTATTAATAACTGAACTATCTAGAGCCTTTTCATAAAATTCTAATGCTTTATTTTTATTATTCTTATATTTATAAATATCTCCTTTGAGCTCATATACAATCTCTGAAAATGAGCTATCCTCATTTATATCTTCAAGAATATCTAATGATTTACTATAATTATTTAAAGACAGATAAACTCTTGATAGTCTAATTTTAGCAAGTGTTGTATATGTTTCATTATAATCTTCATTAATTACTTCGTTAAGATATTCTTCAGCTGATTTGTAATCATACTTATCGTGAGATATTTTAGCTAAATAAAAAAGTGTAAGTGGATAGTATATTGATTTACTATAATTATTAATAATTTGATTTGATATATTTTTTATTTCATCATCATCATTTGAATATAGTACAAGCTTGTAATATAACTCTGATGCTTTTAAGCTTTGTTTGTCTGTTTCATATTCATAATATTTATAAGAAATAACTAGCAATATACCCATAGATATTCCAATAAAAATATATTTTATATTTTCTCTAATCCATTCTAAATAGTTTATCTTATTATCTTCTGCCATTTTAATATTCCTTCTTAAAATAATTTCCTATTTCTGACATACCAATTTTTTCTTGGTCACCTGTGTCCATAGATTTTATTAATATAGAGTCAGAATCTACTTCTTCTGAACCAATTATAACTGAAAGGTCAGCTGACAACTTATTTGCTTTTTTTAATTGAGATTTTAAATTACTATAATTAAAATCATTAACTACTCTTATATTAGACTCACAATTACGGATAATATCTGATGCCCTAATAGCATGGAATTTAAATTTTTGATCAAGACATATCATATATATCAGTATACTTTTATAATTTTCTATATTATCCATCACATAACTAAGGAATCTTTCAAGCCCTATGGCAAAGCCAACTGCAGGAGTACTCTTTTGGCCCAAAGTTTCAAACAAATAATCGTATCTACCGCCAGCACATATAGTGTTCTGAGTATTGTTTTCACCATCAGTTATCTCAAAAACAGTTTTATTATAGTAGTCTAGTCCTCGGACAAGGTTGCCAGATATTTCATATTTAATATTATCTTTATCTAATAATAAAAGAGTTTCTTCAAAATGCTCTTTAGCATCTTTAGATATAAACTGACTAATTGAAGGTGCATTACTAATAATCTCAGCAACTTTTTCATCTTTTGAATCTAAGATTCTTAAAGGATTCCTCTCAAGCTTAAGTAAATGGTTCTTATCAAGATCATTTCTATATTTATTTAAATATTCAACTAAAACGGCTGTATACTTATTTCTATCTTCTATATCTCCTATGCTATTAATAAGAATTTTTGGAGACTTCATTTTTAAATTTTTAAATATGTTAACTATTATATTTAATACTTCAAAGTCTGCTTCAGGTGATGATATCCCAAATAGTTCTACTCCGAATTGATGAAACTGTCTGTATCGACCTTTCTGTGGCCTTTCATGTCTAAAAAAAGGTCCCGTATACCAAAATCTATTAATATTATCTTGAAGACCATTCTCTACTACTGCTCTAACACATGAAGCAGTACCTTCTGGCCTCATAGAAATTAATCTATCTTTTGAGTCTGATAATGTATACATTTCTTTTTCTACAATATCAGTCCCATCTCCAATAGATTTAGTAAATAGATCCGTATTTTCTAATATTGGAGTACGAATTTCATCATAACCAAATGACTCAGAAGTATTAATGAGTAAATTTTCTAAAACCCTAAGCTTGGAAGCAGTATCAGGCAAAATATCATGCATACCTTTTACTGACTGTATTTTTTTCATAATAATATTTTATTTTTTGATTTCTATATGTTGAAAATATTATACTTTATTACAACATTAGTTGCATTTCCTATATAGGGCTACCTAGTTCTAGCACATAGATCTGCATTATCAAAAAAAAACTTTATTTCTATTTCAGCATTTTCCTCACTGTCAGACCCATGGACAGCATTTTCATCTATACTAGACGCAAAATCCTTTCTAATTGTTCCACTTTCTGCTTCTTCCGGATTAGTAGCTCCCATAATTTCTCGGTTTTTTTTAATAGCATCCTCACCTTGTAATACTTGCACTAAAATAGGCCCAGAAGTCATAAAATTAACTAAATTTTCGTAAAACGGTTTATCTTTATGGATGTAGTAGAATTTTTCCGCTTGCTCTTTGCTTAGATGTAACATCTTACATGCAATTATTTTTAAACCATTTTTTTCAAATCTATCTAAAATCTTTCCAATAGCATTTTTAGATATAGCATCTGGCTTTATGATTGATAATGTTGACTCTACTGGCATTGTAAACTCCTTTAATAATATTTTTAACTAACTTGCCTCTTCTAACCAAGCCATCTGTATTGCTTCTAAAATTTTTTCACTTGACGCTTCTGGATCATCTGAAAAATCTTCTAACTCACATATCCAAGCATGCAAATCTGTAAACCTTATAGATAAAGGGTCTATATCCGGATGCTTCTCATATAATGATATTGCAATTTCGTAACTATCTGACCACTTAAGCGTCATAATATTAAATATATTAGTGATTCTCAGAAACCATATTAATAGTATATTTTGGGATTTCAATCACTAAATCATCTTCTCCAATTTTAGTTTGGCAACTTAAACGTGACTCCGGTTCTAGGCCCCATGCTTTATCAAGCATATCATCTTCATCTTCTGAAGAATCATTAACAGTCTCCATGCCTTCTCTTATATATATATGACATGTAGTGCATGCACAAGACATTTCACAGGCATGCTCTATGTCAATATTGTGCCTAAGAGCTACATCACAAATTGTATCTCCTTCATTAGCCTCTACCGTTATTCCTTTTGGACATAGTTCTTCATGTGGCATAAATTTAATTTTTGGCATATTAAACTTCCTTAATATTTTTTCCCTTCATTACTTTCTGTATATTTAAATTCATCCTTTTTTCTATAAAATTCTCACAAGATTTTTCTAAATTTTCTATTGCTTCCTTAATTTTTTCTTCGCTATCACTCTTTATTTTTTTAATAAGGTTATTCCTAGATTCTACTATCACATTATACTCATCTTTTTCTAAAATTTTTTTTCCATCTATTTCTAATGCAGAGTTTATAGCATATATAACCCTTTCTGCTTCAATTCTTATTTCATATAGTTTTCTTGAGCTAATATCTATTTCAGCATTTCTAAATGAATCTTCAAGCATTCCCTGGATATCACTATCACTTAAACCATATGATGGTAAGACATCAATATCGGTAGACTTTTTAGTTGATAATTCTTGGGCTGAAACATTTAGTAAACCGTCGGCATCAATCTGGAAGGTAACCTTAACTCTTGCAGCTCCAGCAAGCATTGATGGTATTTCTGTCAGCTTGAAATTTGCAAGTGATCTACAATCCTTCACCATATCTCTTTCTCCTTGAACAACATGAATTGTCATAGATTTTTGTCCATCAACAAATGTTGTAAATTCTTTACTAAATTGACATGGTATTGTAGTGTTTCTAGGGACTATGACATCTGTTATACCGCCCATTGTTTCAATTCCAAGTGACAATGGGATAACATCAAGGAGTAAGAGTTCGCTTCCCGTTCTAGAAAATGTTTTAGCCTGTAATCCTGCGCCTATTGCAACAACGTTATCTGGGTTAATATCAGTTAAAACTTTCTTATTAAAGAACGAGCTTACCTCCTCCCTTACATAAGGTATCCTTGTTGAACCTCCAACCATAACTATATTCTCGATTTCACTATTTGGTTTCTTTGAATCATCTATTACCTTTTTGCAGATAGATAATGTTTTATCAATATAGGGTTTAATTAAATTATTAAATTCATCCCTACTAATAATTATATCTATATTTATTCCATCATTTTTCTGTAGCTTAAATGTAACCGAGCTGTCTTCAGATAATTTATTCTTAATCTTTTTTATCAATTCAATTAATTGGTTGTAGTTTTCCTCTGAAGACTTCAATGAATACTTAGTAAGAACATAATCTAATAAAAGATTATCAAAATCATCTCCACCTAAATTAGTATCTCCACCTGTTGCAAGCACCTTAAATATTCCACTCTTTATTTCTAATATTGATATATCAAATGTTCCCCCGCCCAAATCATATATTGCAATACACGAATCATTATTTTTATCCAGACCATAAGCTATAGCTGCTGCTGTGGGTTCGTTTAAAAGTCTTAATGCATTTAAATTGGCTAGTTTCGCAGCGTCTTTTGTTGCCTGTCTCTGTGCCTCATCAAAATACGCTGGGACAGTAATTACGCAATCAAGAACTTCTTCTCCTATTGTTTTTTCTGCAAGGTATTTAATCTTCTTTAATATCTCACTAATAATTTGAATTGGTGTATATAATTTATCAAAAACCTCAAAAAAAATTATACTATCATCACCTTTATATTTGCATGGAAAATGGAAATTTATTTCCTTTATATCATTGATACCTTTTCCTATTAGTCTTTTTATAGAAGTAAAGCTAATTGATGTTTTGCTATCATCCTTAAATTTACCAACATGTATATCATTATCTTTGTATGTAACAATAGAAGGTATAAGCTCTTCTCCTAAATCTGATTCTAGTACCCTAATACCTCCGTCTCCTTCTACAATTGTAACAAGTGAATTAGTAGTACCTAAGTCTATGCCTATGACATTCTTAGTATTCTTTTCATTATTCTGGCTATCAGGTTCAGAAATTTTTAGTAGGGCCATTATAAATCCATATAGTTTTTTATATCATTCTCAATAGAAATGAAAAACTTCATTTCACCCATTTTTTTAGCTGACTCTTCGTAATTATTAGACTTATATAAGGTTTCAAATTCTTTAAAACAATTATCTCTATTAGTAACTATATCAGACTGTATTTTATTAAGTTTCACATGGTCTTTCATTTTTTTTGCCTCATCAATTTTTTCTCTAAGATCCATTTGATCTAATAAAAATTCATTATCTAAACTATTATCCTGAATATCATGTCCTTCAAGTTTTAATAGATAAACCCCCCTAAAGTAATCATTTTTCAATGTTTTATATGCTTCATTTATATATGAAATATATTTTAAAGATAATTTTTTTTCATAATTTGTTGAATTAACAAAATTATCTGGGTGAAACTGTTTCTGATATGTGTTGTATTTCTGATCAAGGTTTTTATGATCAATGTTAGTTTTAACCTCCATATTAAATAATTCAAAATAGTTTTGATTAAACCTGTCTTCCATTTTTTCAATTTTTATAAAGGTTTATTGTATTAGGTGCTAAAGCTTTCACCACAACCGCAACGAGCTTTTTCGTTAGGGTTTGTAAATTTAAAGCCTTCATTTAAACCCTCTTTGGTGTAGTCAAGCTCCGACCCATCTAAATAAATCATGCACTTTGGATCAACGATTATTTTAATACCATCTTGTTCAAAAATTTGATCCTCATTATTAATAGTGTCAGCGAACTCAATAACGTAAGACAATCCGGAGCATCCTGTAGTTTTGATTCCAAGCCTAATGCCTACCCCTTTCCCTCTGTTATTTAGGAATTCCTTTGCTCTATCTATTGCATTTTCTGTAAGTGTTATTGCCATTATTAACTTAAAGCTTCTTTTTTTACTTTTCCATTCTTTTGATAGTAATCATCTATAGCAGCTTTTATAGCGTCTTCTGCAAGAACAGAACAATGGATTTTCACTGGAGGTAATGATAATTCATTTGCAATATCAGTATTCTTAATTTCTTGTGCTTGTGATAATGACTTACCTCTTACCCATTCAGTTAATAAACTTGAAGATGCAATAGCTGAGCCACAACCATATGTTTTGAACTTTGCATCCTCAATTATACCTTCATCATTTACTTTGATTTGTAATTTCATTACGTCACCACATGCTGGAGCTCCAACCATGCCTGTACCAACAGATGTATCTTCCTTATTCATACTGCCAACATTTCTTGGATTTTCGTAATGATCTAATACTTTTTTTCCATATGCCATTTTTTTCTCCCAAATAATTTAGTGAGCTGCCCACTCAACTTTATCTACATCTATCCCTTCTTTATACATTTCCCATAATGGTGATAGTTCTCTTAATTTTTTCACTGCCACCTCTATTACAGCAACAGTATGATCAATATCTTCTTCTGTTGTAAATCTTCCAATAGACATGCGAAGAGAGCTGTGTGCTAATTCATCACTTCTTCCTATCGCTCTTAAGACATAGCTAGGTTCTAATGAAGATGATGTGCAGGCAGATCCACTAGATAAAGCGATATCTTTTGTGGCCATTATCAAAGACTCTCCTTCAACATAATTAAAGCTAATATTCATAATTCCTGGGTATCTTTGCTCTATGTCTCCATTTAAATATACTTCTTCAATATTGTTTAGCGCATTCCATAATCTATTTTTTAATTTAGATATGCGTTCGAAGTCTTTTCTCTGCTCTTCTTTTGCAATTCTAAATGCTTCTCCCATGCCAACAATTTGGTGAGTAGGTAAAGTACCAGATCTCAAGCCTTTCTCATGACCTCCTCCGTGAATCTGTGCTTCTAGTCTAACTCTTGGTTTTCTTCTAACATACAAAGCTCCAATTCCTTTTGGCCCATAAATCTTATGTGCTGAGAAACTCATCAGATCAATTTTCATTTCTGATAAATCAATATCTATTTTCCCTGCACTTTGCGCAGCATCCACATGAAATATAATGCCCTTTTCTCTTGTAATCTCTCCTATCTCTGATATATCTTGAATCACACCTATCTCATTATTAACGTGCATAATTGATATTAATGTCGTGTCCTCACGAATTGTATTTTTTAGATTATCAATATCAATTAATCCGTTAGATAAAGGGTCCAAATAAGTTACATCAAATCCTTCTCTTTCTAGCTGCCTACAAGCATCTAATACAGCTTTATGCTCAGTTTTTAAAGTTATAATATGCTTTCCTTTCTTTTGATAAAAATGAGCAGCTCCCTTGATTGCTAAATTATCAGATTCTGTGGCCCCACTAGTCCAAATAATTTCCCTAGGATCACAATTAACTAGTTTTGCAACATTATTTCTTGCTTCATTAACAGCAGCTTCTGCATCCCAGCCATAACTATGTGACCTTGATGCTGGATTTCCAAATTGGCCATCTTGTTTTAAAAATTGGAACATTTTATCTGCTACACGATCGTCTACTGGAGTTGTAGCTGCGTAATCAAGGTAAATTGGTGTATTTTCTTTACTCATTTTAAATAATTTTCCTTAATGGTTCTTCTTTTGTATTTTTCATAATTACCTGCTGAAGCGATATATCTGATAGAAAATTACGAATTTCAAACCCTAAACTTTCCCATAAATTATGAGATAAACATTTTTGATTTTTTGTACAATTAGCTTTTCCTTGGCAGGCAGTAGTTTCCAAACTTTCATCAACCGCATCTATGACATCAGATACATATATCTTATTAGCAGTCTTTGCTAGTTTATAGCCGCCTCCAGGTCCTTTAGAACTTAAAACTAGGCCTCTCTTTTTTAATCTAGAAAAAAGTTGCTCTAAATAGGATAAAGATATATTTTGTCTTTCAGAAATCTCAGATAAACTAATAGGGTCTCCTTGATCATAAAAAGCTAGATCAAGCATGGCTAAAACTGCGTATCTTCCTTTTGTGGTCAATTTCATAATAATCCCCCATCAGAGGTGTTACTATGTATTAACCTAGTATTTTTGTCAACTATTCCAAAAGGTATATTTATTAACGCAAATGCTTCTCAATTGCCGTTAAAACTCCCCTGACAATATTAATTTCCTCGTCAGTAAGTTTTGCTTTTTTAAAGATATAATTAATTTTATTTCTAAGCGTTGGCTTATCATTTTCTAAAATATTTATACCAGAAAGTATGCCCTCTAAATGCTCTATCATTCCATTGAACCTATCATTTGTCGCTAAAGTCTGTTGTTTATTTGATATATTTGATGAACCATTATCATGTAGGACAAGGACTTCATATAAGATAATTTGTAATGCACTTGCAATATTTAAACTACAGTAATTTTTATTCGCGGGTATATGAATGGCTGCATCACATAGGCTCAATTGATTATTAGTTAGCCCTCTTGCTTCATTACCTAATAATATGCAGATATTTTTATGGTTCCCCCTCACAATATCTTTCGCAACTTCTTTTGGAGAGTAAAAATCAATCAAAATACCTCTTTTTCTAGCAGATGAACCAATAACATAATCAAAATCTTTTAAAGATTCAGTTAAATTATGTGATACTAAAGTATTCTTTAAAATATCTTTAGCGCTAGAAGCCATTGCATATGAAAGTGCATTTATTTTACATTTTGGATTGACTAAAAGTAGGTCTTTAAATCCCATCGTTTTCATAGCTCTAGCTACAGAGCCAATATTTCCAGGGTGCGATGTCTCAACTAGAATTACTTTTATTTTATCAGATATATTCATTAATTTAATTACTTGGCAATTTTTTCTGTATAATAGCATCAAATTATAAATTGAAATGATGAATATAGGAAAAAATTCTAGCCCTCAACTAAATACCGCAATCAGCGCAGCTCTGAACGCGGGTAAGAGTGTAATGAAATTTTATAATAGATTAGATACGCTGAAAATATCGTCTAAAGGTTTGCATGATTTTGTGTCCGAAGCAGATCAAGAAGCAGAAAGTATAGTATGTGATTACTTATTAAAGAAATACCCTAAATATAATTTAACAGCTGAAGAAGGATATTCAAATATTGTAGACTCAGAATATCATTGGTATGTTGATCCATTAGACGGAACAACAAATTTTATTCACGGTATCCCACAGTTTGCTATTTCCATTGGTCTATGTAAAAAAAATATTCCGTGTCTTGGTGTAATTTATGATCCTTTTAAAAATGAACTTTTCGCAGCAGAGCAAGGGAGAGGGGCTTTAATGAATGATAAGAAAATTAGAGTTACAAGTACAAATAAAATTCAGTCAGCATTAATTGGTACTGGCATACCATATAGAAAAAAAGATAGCGCTAATATTTATATTAAAACTTTAAAAAGCTTAATGGATAATAATTGTGGGGGGATTAGAAGACTTGGATCAGCGGCCTTAGATTTGGCATATGTAGCTTGCGGTAGATTAGATGGTTTTTGGGAGTTTAATCTAAAGCCTTGGGATATTGTTGCAGGTTCCATAATTGTTCAAGAAGCTGGTGGACATATTAGTAATATTGATGGTGATACAAATTTTTTAGACTCAGGGAATATAATTGCTGCTAATTTAAGCCTACATAGTGATATTTTAAAGAATATCCAAGGTTTAAAGTAGAGCTCGCCTTATGGTCTTTCCTTATCCCGCTCTTCAAGTCTTATATCACTAACAGAGACATTAAGTAAATGTAATGCTGAACTTGCTATATATATAGAGGAGTATGTTCCAACAATAATTCCAATTATTAAAGCAAATGAAAAACCAAATAATATTTCTCCTCCAAAAATCATTAATGACATTAAAACTAATAATGTTGTAAATGAGGTAATTAAAGTTCTAGATAAAGTCTGATTTATTGATTGGTTGATTATAATAGAATTATTTTCTTCATCTGAATTTATTGTAGACTTAAAATTTTCTCTTATTCTGTCAAATACTACAATCGTGTCATTTAATGAATATCCAATAACTGCAAGTATTGCAGCAAAGACACTGAGGTTAAATTCTATTTGAGTAATAGAGAAGACTCCTAGAGTTACGACAACATCATGAACTAAAGCTAAAATAGCACCGATTGAGAACCTGTATTCAAACCTTAAAGCTATATAGACCATAATAAGGAATAATGCAATTAAGGCAGCTGTAATACCTTGATCTCTAAGCTCATCACCGATTTGTGCTCCTACGAACTCAACCCTATTAATTTCAAATTCAAAATCTTTTTCTAGCTCAGAAATAAGTTTATTACTAAGTTTTGACTCATCCGTAGATTCTAAATTTGGTAGCCTAATAAGGAGATCGCTGTCTTCTCCAAAGAACTGTACAGAAAATTGGTCAAATCCTTTTTCTTTAATTTTATTTCTTACATCTTTTATTGGTGCTTCTTCAGGAAAATGAAGCTCTAATACTGTACCCCCTTTGAAATCAACACCATAATTAAATCCTCTAAAAAATATAGAAATAGCAGATATTAAAAGTAATGCTAATGATAAATACATAGCATATTTATAATATTTCATAAATTGGATAGACAGGTTTCTTATATTTATTATATCCATAATTTACTAACCTTTTGTCCAGTTTTACCTTTTCTATAAACTGTTTCTACGATTATTCTTGTAAAGAGAATTGCCGTAAACATTGAAGATAATATTCCAATGGACAATGTAACAGCAAATCCTTTTATTGGGCCCGTCCCAAACATAAATAAAATAATTGAAGCAATTAAAGTTGTTATGTTAGCATCTGCTATAGTTGAAAATGCTTTTTTATAACCAAGCTCAATGGCGGCCATAGGCGTACTTTCATTCCTCAATTCTTCTCGTATTCTTTCAAATATTAAAACATTGGCATCTACAGCCATACCTACTGTTAAAACAATTCCTGCTATCCCAGGTAGCGTTAAAGTTGCTCCAGGTATCATAGACATAACGCTAACAATAATTATAATATTAAAGATTAAAGCTAGATTAGCAACTAGGCCAAAAACTTTGTAGTAGAACAACATAAATATAAGAACTAATAAGAGCCCAAGAATCACTGAGCTTTGTCCCTGAGATATATTAACCTCGCCAAGACTAGGTCCAACAGTTCTCTCCTCTATAATATACATTGGAGCAGCCATTGATCCAGCTCTTAAAAAAAGAGCTAAGTCTCTTGATTCTAATGGGTTATCTAGCCCTGTAATTTGGAATGTTTTAGATAGTCTCTCTTGGATAGTAGCAACATTTATTACTGTCTCATCTTTATCAAATGATTTTATAATGTTTCCATCAACATTTTTTATTTTAGATTTACTCTCAATATAAATTACAGCCATAGGTTTTCCAACATTTTTATCTGTTACCCTGCTAAATTTTTTAGCGCCAATACTATCTAGCGTTATATTTACTGCAGGTCTAGAATTTTGATCAAACCCCGATGATGCATCTACAATATTTTCTCCTGTTAAAATAACTTCTCTCTTTAGTATAACTGGATTATTATATTTATCTTTATACACCTTTGATTTAATAGAAAAATCAGAAGAATCTGTTTCGTTTGTAGTATCAACCAACCTAAATTCTAACGTCGCTGTTGCTCCAATAATATCTTTAGCACGTTTTGTGTCTTGTACGCCGGGAAGTTCTACTACCACCCTATTCTTGCCGCTTTGCTGAACTAGAGGTTCTGCTACACCAAGTTCATTAACTCTGTTTCTAAGAGTTGTGATATTTTGTTTTAATGCAGCTTTTCTTATTTCATCAAGAGAGGCTATGTTAATTGATAATTCAAGATTATAATCCCCCTTATTTTTATACTCTGCATAGTCAAATGTATCTGTGTAGATAGAGTCAATTGATTCTTTTGCTTTCACTAAGTATTCATTATTCTGAAATATTAAAATAATTGTACTTCCATCAAGCGAAATTTTTCTATAACGTATCTTTTCACTTCTAAAATGACTCCTAATATCTGACAAATACTTTCTTAATCTAGTGTTAACTACATCATCAAGATTCACTTCCATTAAAAAATGGACGCCACCTCTAAGGTCTAAACCAAGGTTCATTTGCTTTCCGTCAATTGCTTGTAACCAGTCTGGTATATTTGGTGACATATTAATAGAAGAAATAAAGTCACCCGGTAAATTTTTACTTAGAAAATCATTATATAAAGATTGGTCTCTCTTATTATTAAGCCTTATAGTAATACTAGTATTTGTTGCTGAAATTTTCTTATAATCAATTTTAGATGCTTTAATTAACTGTAAAATAAATTTTCGTTCTTTACTCTCAATTTTATCATTTACTGAGTTTATAGTGACTATAGGGTCATTTGAATAGATATTAGGTAGCGCATACAAAACGCATACTATGAAAACAACCAATACAATAATTTTTTTCCAAAGGTTAACCATCCTTAGATTGTGCCTTTTGGTAAAATGGTAGTGATAGAATTTTTCTTTACTTTAACTATAATTCCTTTAGCAATTTCTATGTCTACAATATCTTCTTTCATGCTAGTAATTTTTCCAATTAATGAACTAGAAACAATAACCTCTGTTCCGTTAGTTAATGAATCAACAAGCTTCTTGTGTTCTTTTGCTCTTTTATTCTGTGGCCTTATAATCATAAAGTACATTATAAGAAAGAAAATTAGGATCATTAAGATCATGCTAAAACCACCTTCTGCAGCAGAAGGATTTTGGGCATACGCATTATTTATCAAAATCATTAGTTTTACCTCACAAATATTGGTTAGTAGTATAAATTATGCTATCTATTTCTCAAAGTTTAATTAGTAAACAAGCAGTAAAATTTTTATATATTTTAGTGCATTCTATCTCTTCAATATTATGGCTAGAAAGGTCGTCAAGTGCATATATATAATGAATATAATAGGCATATAGCTCTGATGGTGAGGACTTATTAATTCTTAAGGAAATTTTATCTTTAACTAGATCCGCAACTTTTTTTGATTTAGTAAGCTCAATATTATTCGAATTTACAATTAATAAAGAATCATGGCCTTCTAAATATTTTAAATCACCAAATTTAAATTTTTTTGGTGAAGAAAAACTACATTTAAGAGAGTCCATGTAGCACAAAAATTTAATTAAATATGGTTCAACTGGGTAGGCTGAATCATCAAGAACTAAAGCGATATCTTTAATATCTTTTTCTTTTACCTTTTCTTTAAGAAATGCTACTAAATTAGAATGCACATCGAAATTAATATTTATTGGCACTGGAAAATGTGAGCCAAGAACCTTACTTTCTATATAACTTTTTTGATAATTACTCCATTTATCACTTTCGCTAACACTATAAATATAATTATAAAGTGTATAACTTTGCAATAAAAATAATGCACTTAATATAGTATAAAATATGTTCTTAAATTTCTTTACCCTAATTATATATGATAATAAAAGTATTAGTAATAAAGTAATCACTGGAGCAACCTTTCTATAACTAACTTGGTGGGTAGTAAAATATAATACTATGGGTATTGGAATTGCTGTGAGTATTAATAAGTTTATTGAGTGTAATTTTTTATTAAAAAAATTTTTAACATCATAGCTAAATCTATAATGTATTAAATTAAAAAATATGGAAATTATAAATAAAAATATTATTAAGTAGATAATAAAACTTCCATGGCCATTAACTGCAGTTATAATTAATTCTAATGGTTGGTAGTCATGGTCTTTTAAATACTGGAACTGATTTCCTAATGAAGTAGAATACACCCACCCATATAAGCTTCCAAATCTAGGTGTGTACCATATCCAAAGTATTATTGATGAAATAAGCATGCTCTTAGAAAAAAAGGTATCAATGCTCTTAAATGTTTTATTACTACCATTTTTTTTAAGCATATATATTAAAAATAACATCAATAATAATAATGAAGAAACAAAAATTGTTGAACTAAGGAATACTTCATATGAATAAGGAGGATTAATTTTTAATACTGAGCTAGATACTTTTGGTACCAATCTACTAATAAATAATAGCCAAAGGAAAAAAATAGGGTACGTAAAACCTTTAACAATTTCATATAAAGATAAATACTTACTGTGCTTATAGAATATTATTGTAAGAAGCCCAAGGGATAAAAATAGAGCGCCTTCTACTGGCCTAGAAAGTAGTGTTAGTGTAAAAAATATAATAAATAGATATGATCTCTTTTTATTTTTAAATAAACTATCTTCTGATAGAAAGTATATAGTTCCAAGTAGGAAAGGAATAAAAGAGATTTCAGCAAAAAGAGGGAATCCCTCGCCTCCAAAAAAAATATCAACTGACAAGCAAATTATTGATGCTGATACAGCTGAAATATACCTTCCTGCGTATATTGAGAAAATTTTATATGCAAAATATGTGCTTAATGAAGTAAATAGAACATGTGTCATAAGCACTGATAACAATAAATCTCCTTCAGAAATTATTAAAAATGGCACTATAAAAACTTGAAAGATTATAGGCCTCCAACTCCTTTCATTAAAAATTGAAATAATAAAATTAAAGAACTCAGATCCCTTAAAATTTTGATATATCAGCTGGGCTGATTCTAGGTAAGCAATGGCATCTGACATTGGCAAATGATTATTCTCATAATGCCATGCAAATGACAGGATCGGTGCCATAAGCAAGATAAGTAAATAAATATTGTTCTTTATATTCTCCATTTTTTTAAATTTTCATCTTTCTATAAAATTCTTCTACAAACAAATCGACTGAGTTGTTTTTTATTGCTTCTCTAATATCTTGCATTAATTCTTGGTAGTAATATAGATTATGTATAGTATTTAATCTTAATCCTAAAATTTCATTACAATTATCTAAATGTCTTAAATAGGCTCTACTATAATTTTTACAAGTATAGCACTGACACTCATCATCTATTGGGCTTGTATCATCTTTATATATAGAATTTCTTAATTTTAGAATTCCATTTTTAGTATATAAATATGCTGTCCTAGCATTTCTTGTAGGCAGAACACAATCAAACATATCTATTCCCCTAAGTACAGCTTCTACAATATCTTCAGGGTTGCCAACCCCCATAAGGTATCTTGGTTTCTCCTTAGGTAATTTATGAGCAATATTATCTAAGACTTTATTTCGCACTTCATGTGGCTCACCAACTGATAGGCCACCGATAGCATAACCATCAAAACCAATATTATTTAATTCCTTCAAAGATTTATCTCTTAAATCATCATAAATACTTCCTTGAACAATCCCAAATAAATGTGACTTAGATCCGTTGTGATATTTTTTAGATTCTTCTGCCCATTTTATGGATAATTCCATTGACTTCTTAGCAATATCATAATCAACGGGATAAGAGGTGCAATCGTCAAAACACATTATAATATCTGCTCCAAGTTTTTCTTGAACTCTTATTGATTTTTTAGGGTCTAGAAAAACCTTATCACCATCGATAGGCGAATTGAAGGTTACTCCACTGTCATCTATTTTACTAATTTTCTTAAGACTAAAAACTTGATAGCCACCAGAGTCAGTTATAATACAACCGGGCCAATTCATAAAATTATGTAATCCGGTGTGTCTGCTTACAATCTCCGCGCCAGGTCTTAGCATTAAATGGAAAGTATTAGCTAGTATAATTTGATAGCCTAAGTCAAATACTTCATCTGATGTCATTGTTTTTACAGTTGCTGCTGTGCCAACTGGCATAAAAACTGGGGTCTCAATTATCTTGCCATTAAGTTCTAGCTCGCCTATTCTTGCATTCCCACAGTTATTTAATACTTTAAAATTTAACATTTAAAAAGCCATTAAAAATTAAATCTTAATCTTCAAAATTTTAAAAATATACATACGAATTATCATTAAAACTATACATAATCCATTATATATAACTGACATCTTGCTAGTACCTCCTATCCTTGCAGGTTCATCTCCAGGTATTTCTATTATTGATAATTGCCTATTTAAAGCAACAGCACTTATTAAGGGTTCAAATACAGGACCATAAAGGAATTGTATGAACTCTGGATATTTTGGAATCTTAATATCAAAGCCCCTATATATTGTTAGTGTATCTGTTGGATTAAATTTACCGAGAAAGCCAATAAAAAATGTAAACATTTTATTTCCAATTGCGGTAGTCATATTATCATCATATGAAACTGCTGGTGGTAAATATCTTGAAACTACTACTAAGTCATAACCCTTATGTAAGTTATTTACAATTTCCTCAAGCTGTTCAACCATACAATTTCCATCAAGACTAAATTCAATAACACAATCGGTTTTTATTAAAGAGATAGCCTCCATAACCGCGGGACCTAACCCCTTTTCTTTTTGTATTACAAGGTTAAGATTCTGACTTCTAGCATATTCCACAGTGCCATCAGTGGATCCACCATCGATTACAAGAATTTCATCAAATAAATTGGTATCTATCTTAGGGAAAATTGCTTTGAATCCTACAACCTCATTTAAAGTTGGTAGCAATAAAGTGATGGTTTTTTTATCCATATTATTTTTTAAATATTTTTATACCTTTTACGAGATCGGTCAAAGTTATAAATAACATAGCTATTATATACTACGAAAGCCATTTTAGTAATTTTATAATACCATCCTTACCAATTTTTCTATGACCTACGAGACTTAGGTTAGAGTGAATCATGTCGTAATTATCAATATAGTATTTATATGCCGTATACAAGATCTCATTATTATTTTTTGTAGGTTTCCAATTAAGCTCTTGCTCTATTAATCTAACATCACCTGAATATGTATTCATTATCATATTATATTGATAGGGACCCAAAGGGGATAAACCTATTTTAAAAAAAAATTTCATTAATGGAATAATAATAGAAGCTGGAAGCGTATAAATATTACTTTTGCTATTTGACTTTTCTATAAGATACTCAAACGTCTCTCTTAATGAATGTGGATCTATAGTGCCTATATTAAATATATTACTCTTATCGTATGTAGAAGCTGCAACACACGCGTTAGCCAAATCATTGCCATAAACAAACTGATATCTATTTCTCCCTGGCCCTACAAGATAAAGTTTTTTATTTTCTTTAATAAAGTCAAATACAGTAGATAAAATGCCAAGCCTCCCTTCTCCAATAATAGTTGGTGCTCTTAAAATAACAACATTCAAACTATTTTTTTTTGACAGCAATATCTCTTCTGATCTCAGCTTAGAGATACCGTATTCTTCAAAAGGATCTAATAGATGGTTCTCCTTAATATTTAAGGAATTTACTTTCCCATATACGCAGTTTGATGATATATAAATAAAGTTTTTAACTTTATATTTAATTGCAAGGTTTATTAGAACTTCTGTTGCTTCAATATTTACTTTTTTAAAGTATTGAGCATTTTTTCTTTTAAAAGTTAGCTGTGCCGCACAATGATATATGTGTTTAATATTTTTATTCTCGATAAATATTTTTTCTAAGGCTTCGTAGTCTGTAATATCTTGTACTAAACTTATAAAGTTTTTTTGAGATTTTGTATCAATGCTAGATATATCTACACCTATAACTTCTTTACCTTGTTCTAGAAGTTTTTCAGTTATAATATTTCCTACGTAGCCTGCGCTACCTGTAATAAGATGCATATATTAAGCCTATCTATATATTGATAATATTTATACTTAAAGTTTATTGATTATGATATATTTATTAACAAATTAATCTTATCACATGGTTTTCAATATGAAAAAAATTTTAATACTTGGGGCTACAGGTTTTATAGGTAAGAATATAACTCTAGAGCTTTCAAAAAATAAAAACTATGAAATCCATGCTGTAAGATTTAAAAGAAAAGCATATCCTGGAGCAAATAAAATAAAATGGTATAAAGCTGATTTAAGAAACCCATTGCAAGTTGACAAGCTTGTTAAAGGGAAAGATATTATAATACAAGCTGCTGCAACTACCTCTGGATCAAAAGATATTGTGTCAATGCCATATATACATGTTACAGATAACGCTGTTATGAATTCATATATTTTTAGATCAGCATTTAACCACAAAATTAAACATTTTATTTTCCCAAGTTGTACAGTAATGTATCCATCATCTAAAAAAGCAACTAAAGAAAGTGACTATAACGGCAAGATTATCGATAAATACAAAGGAGCTGGAGAAACAAAAATATACTTAGAAAAAATAGCAAAATTTTATTCTATGTTGAGTAGTACAAAATTTACGATTATTAGGCATTCAAATGTATATGGCCCTCATGATAAATACGATTTAGAAAAGAGTCATGTTTTTGGCGCAACAATTACAAAAGTCATGAGAGCAAAAAAATACCTAGAAGTATGGGGGACTGGAAAAGAGATCAGAGATTTTATATATGCAGATGACCTTGTAGATTTTATTAAATTAGCAATTAGAAAACAGAAGACACAGTACGAAATATACAACTGTGGCTCAAATACACCTATAAGTGTCAAGCAACTATGTGAAAAAATAGTTAAACTTTCTGGAAAGGACATAAATATAAAATTTAACAAGGCAAAACCTTCAATACCTTTTAATATGTTTTTAAATACAGCAAAAGCAAAAAAAGAGCTTGGGTGGAAAGCAAAAACTAAGATTGATGATGGTATTTTAAAAACTATCAAGTGGTGGAAAGAAAATATAAAAAAATAAATTAGTTAATCAATTTAAATAAATAATTTTATGAGCAATAAGCCAACAATTACTCTAGTGATACCAACAATTAATGAGATTGAAGGCCTAAAAGTTGTATTTCCTAGAATTGATAGATCACTTTTCGAGGAAGTTTTAGTAATTGATGCATCATCGACAGACGGCACTGTAGAATATATTTCAAAATATCCTGATGTTAAGTTTGTAACCCAAAAGAGTAAAGGCATGCAAAATGCTATGATGGAAATGTTGGAAATTGTAAAGACAGAATATATAATAGAATTTAGTCCGGATAATAATTGTATTCCTGAACAACTTCCGGATATTGTTTCTAAAATTTATGAAGGGTATGAGATGGTTGTAGTATCTAGATACTTAGAAGATGCGACTTCAGAAGATGATACTTTAATTTCAGGTTTTGGCAATTGGATGTTTTCAAAAATGATTAAATTCTTAGGAAAATTTCCTGTTACCGATGCTTTAACAATGTATAAAGGATATAAGATATCTATTCCAAAAGAAAAACTATTTAATAAATATTTATCTACAGATTTAATTTATGAGCCATTATTATCTGCTTACGCAAACTTACAGGGATATAAATATATAGAAATACCCGGAACAGAGCCAGCTAGGATAGGAGGCACAAGTACGCTTCCATGGTTTAAAGCTGGTTTGTGCATTTCCTTGCTTATTGTGCGTTTATATTTAAAGAAAATTTTTAAAATTACATTATGAAATATTTATAAATCTAATGAAAATAATTGAAAAACTCTCCGACGCAAGAGTCGCTTTAATCGCAACAATAATTCCATTAACTTTAATGATTTTATGGCATATGAATAATGTTGGCCTACCAGTAGCTGATGCTAATGATTTCTTATATTCAGCAAGTAATCTCGTAAACTATTTATACGATGGTAATATCGACAGATTTTTTTATGCACTATATGCTGAAAAACCTTGGAGGCCCGTTACTTTTCACTTATTTTTATTTCCTCTAATGATGATATCAGATAATAATATTTTATTTACTTTTGCAGCAATTCACTCTTTAGCCTTATTTACTACAACTTTGTATGGATATTTTATATTTCGATTAGTTTGTTCATCAAAATCTACATGTCTATTAGGGGCTATAGTTATTGGCACACTGTCAAATTCTTTTTTCCCTGGTGGAACACATATGTTTGCTGAAACATTACTTACTCCAGCATTATTAGCAGCGATTTTTCATTTAATAAGATCAGATTTCATGACTAATAAAAGGAATTCTATTTTTGCATTAATAGCAATGGCAATTTGTTTTACAGTACGCCCGATAGAAGGAATACTATACTTACTTCCTGTAATCACTTGTTTTTTTTATTTTGGTATTCGAAAAAATATTTTTACATTAAATACTACAGTCAAGATTATACAATTTATATTAACTCTGTTCTTCTTGTTAGCGCTTTTAAAAGGTTTTGATATGTCTTTAGAAGCAAAAGACCAAATAAGATTATTACATGATGGAAAAGGAGAAATCCTTTATGTTGCTATTTTCAAATATTTTTCTTTTTTAGTATTTATATTACTAATTCCATACATCATTAATTTTTTTAAGAATTTATTTTGCTGGATTAAAGATTCGAGAAAATATAATAATAAATCATATGTAGTAATTATATTTACTTCATTAGCATTTTTAGTATTTATTTGGCTTTATGAATCATGGAGAGATTTATATATATGGGTTTATCAAACAAATTTTGGCCAAGTAGCAAAGGCTAATGAATTAGTTGATCATTTTTTTAATATACCCACATCATTTTTTGATATTTATATTCGTTTTTTTGAGCAATTAAAATTTTCTGGCTTATTACCATTTATAACTATATTTTTTATATCTGTTGCTTCCTTTTTATATAAAATTTATTTTAAAATTAAGGATGATAGTAAAATTTATCATTATATTTTTTCGTCGGCTCTAGTAGCTAGTATTCCAGTATTGATAACAATTTCTACCACTTCAAGAAAATTTGCTCTAACTTATATACTATTTGTTCTACTGGGCATGCTTATTATGATATCAATAAAAAGATTTGATAATATTATTAAGGCTGTTTTTTTGTCGTTAGCTTTTCTCCAAATTTTCTCAATTTCTATAATAGTTGGTGGTTCTAATTTTCTAGTTTTTGATAATAGTAATAATACTATTAGTGTATTTAGAAAACTTGATGGTACTGTTAATGGATATAATATAGTTTCTGGTGGTAGTATCTTGAACCCTGTTACTTATTCATATGAACCTAAAATAGCAAACCTAATCGATAACAGTTCAAATGTTTTAAAATATAATCAGTCTGCTATAGAATTACCATTTATGTACCCTGACTTAAACAAGCAAGGGCAAATGGATATTTTTACAACGAATCTATTGGCACATATAAAATCATTTAACAAACCTTATTTTACTACCTTGCCAATAGTTTTAGGTGGTTATAATGATAAAATGTTAATAAAAAGAATTTTGCATTCTGATGGAATTTTTTTAGTTAACCCATATGGAAAGTTAGATATAACTCAAAAAAATTTAAAAATATTTAATAAAAAAATAAGCCAAGCAAAGTATCCTCAAGAACTTTACTACGCAAGTTTGATGTCATTATATTTTAGAGGCGAGCTAACTAATAAGTATAATTTTAGAAAATATAAATGTATTGATTTATCTTATAAAAAAAGTAAAAGAGAAGGATGCCTATTCATAAAAAACACTGTTGAAGAAAAATAATCAGAATGAGTATTAAAAATACGTTAAAAATAATAATATCAATAATAATAATATATTTTTTAGTTACATATAACTCATTAGATTTTAATAGAATTTTTGATTTAAGTCTTTTTTTAGTACTAAATATAATTTTCTTATGTTTAATAATTATGATTTTAGGATCCTTAAAATGGTTTTTGTTGCTAAAGGTCCAAAATAAAAAAATATCTTTTCTAAGAACTTTAGAGTCATACTATCTTGGATATGCATTAAGCTACTATTTATTTGGTGTTGCTGGAGACGTAGTTAAGACTGTATATATTGCAAAGAATAGAAGCAATAAAACTGGTATAGCTTTATCAGTAATTCTGGATCGAGCTGTTGGCCTAATGTGTATGGGAATTATTATTTTATATTCAGTACCAGTAATACTGCAGAATTTAAATATCAATTCCTTTCTTTCTATATACGATAGTAATATTTATTTGTACTATGGTCTATTAACCTTTTTAATATTTTCCTTATTTTTGCTAGGCAAAATAATACTTAATAGCAAAAGGATAGAGAATTTAATTTTAAGGTCTTTAAAAAAATATAAAAATAAAATTATTAAAATGCTAGTAAAAACTATTGATATATTTTTTACTTACAAAAAAAATTCGTTAAATATATTTTTTAACATACTTTTATCTATATCTATACAAATTATTATTGCCATTGCACTGTATCTAATTGCCCTCAAAACACTTATGGTAGATCTTAGTTTAATAAGTCATACTATTTCTAGTGTTTGTGTCCAAATTCTAAGTATAATACCAATATCTCCAGGAAATATTGGTGTTGGTGAGGCAGCATTTTCACAAATTATGTATTACATGAATAGTAAAACCCTTTTAGAGTTCGCTTCGGTATATTTTATATATAGATTAATTAATATGATATTTGCATTGCCTGGTATGTTTGTGTACTTTTTTTCCATAAAAAGAGATTTAGCCGATGAAAAATAAAGAATGGAAATTAATATCAAGAAAAAAAGTTTATGACGGTAGTCCATATATAAACATAAGTGTTGACACAGTAGAACTTCCTAATGGAAATATCATAGATGATTATCATAGGATTGAAGTTAACGATGCTGTAATGCTTCTCGTACAAAATGAAAATAATGAACTACTAGTTTATAATGAATATCGACACGGACTTGGCGAAGTATCATACACATTCCCAGCTGGTGGGATAGAAAAAAATGAAACTATAGAGGATACTGCAAAGAGAGAAATGCTAGAAGAACTAGGTTTTGAATTTGATAATTGTAGGTTACTAAAAAAATATATTGTTAGCGGAAGTTATATGTTTTCAGAATTAAACTTTATTTCTATAAAAGGAATTAAAAAAATTAGTGAGCCTTCTAATATAGATATCGAAAATCCAGATTTAATATGGTTAAAAAAAGATTTAGTTATAAGCGCAATAAAAGAGAATAAGTTTAAAGGTCTTACGTATGCTACAGCTGCGCTAGTATGGTTATTTTATGAAGAAGAAAAATAAAATTTGGGTAACTGGTAATGGAATGGTTGGAAAATCTTTGATAAAAAGATTATCGACAGACCAAAGCTATCAGGTATTAAAAACAAAAAAAACTGATTTTGATCAAATTAATCAGACTAGAACAAATAATTGGATAAAAAAAAATAGGCCTAACACAATTATTATAACTTCAGCCTTGGTTGGTGGTATACATATTAATTCTAAAATTCCAGCAACATTTTTGTATGAGAATTCAATGATAAATCTAAATATTATTAATTCTGCACACGAGAATGGTTGTAAAAAAATTGTATTTCTTGGTGCTAGTTGTATGTATCCAAAGTTTGGTAAGCAACCTTTTAAAGAAGATTCAATATTAGATGGGAAAATTGAGGAAACAAATGAGGGTTATGGTATTTCAAAAATAATAGGACTAAAATTTATAGAAATGCTTAACAATCAATATAAGTCCTCTCATTTATCGATAATACCAGCAGCTAGTTATGGAACAAATGATTGTTATGATGATAGTAAAAACCACGTTATACCAGCATTAATAAAAAAATTTCATGAAGGTAAAATAAAAAATAAAAAAAGTATTAAAATTTGGGGAACTGGTAATGCAAAAAGAGAATTTATTCATGTTGACGATATGGCTGATGGAATTATTCATATTATAAAAAATTATAAGGACAATGCGCCTATAAACCTTGGGACAGGTGAGGAGATTAGTATTAAAAGTCTGGCTTTATTAATTAAAAAAATAGTTGGATATAAAGGTCAAATAACTTTTGATAGGACTAAACCAGATGGGATTAAAAGGAAGCTTCTCGACAATTCAAAGATTAAAAAACTCAAATGGAATGCTAAAATATGTCTTAAAGATGGTATAGAAACATCATATAAGGAATATATTGAGAAAATTAAAAAATAACTTAATTCTTCTATATTATCTGATATTTCATAAAATAATTATTTAAAAAAATCTTTAACTACCTTAATTACATAATTCACTTCTTTTTTTGTCATATCAGGAGAGCTACCCCAGAAAATTCCTAAGTTCATTATTTTATTAGCACCTCTTAAATTACCTGCCACCCTGTGCTTTATATTTTTAATACCCGGCTGCTTTACCATATTTCCACAAATAATTGGCCTTGTTTCTATTCCTTTTTTTTCTAAATACTCTCCTAATTTATCTCTAATTTTTTGTGTCTTGCACAAAATTGGAAACCCAAACCATGATGGCTCAGTATTTTTTGTAATCTTCATTGGCTGTATTATCTTTTTATTTTTTAAATCGCTGAATGCTTGATTCCAGTTAATACCAATATCATATCTTCTTTTATTAAACTTTTTAAGCTTTTTTAGTTGCACCAAACCTATTGCAGCATTTAAATCAGTTGATCGTAAATTATACCCAACATTAACAAATAAAAATCTTGGGTCAAAATCTTTAAAATATTTTTTATATTTGTTAACATTTTCCATATCTCTTGTCCATCCATGTGAACGTAGAGATTTTATTTTATTTGCAAGATAATCATTGTTTGTAACAATCATCCCACCTTCAACAGTTGTAATATGATGAGAGAAATAAAAGCTATAAGTACCCATATCTCCAAACGTGCCAAGATATTTATTATGCTTCTTTACACCTAAAGATTCACATGTATCCTCAATTAGCCAAAGATTTTTTTCTGAACAAATTTTTTTAATTTCTTTTATGTACCCAGCATTTCCTAATACGTGGACCAAACATATTGCCTTAGTTTTTTTTGTAATTGCGTTTCTTATTGATTCAACCTTCATTTGTAAAGTATCTGTCTCAGAATCAACAAAAACTGGTGTAGCACCAATTTGACATATAGGCCAAATAGAAGTTGACCAGCTCACTGCTGGAACAATGATCTCATCCCCTTGTGATATAAATTTTTTTGTAGTTTTTGGCTTAATTAGTTTATCATTATCTTGAATAGCTGAAAAAGCTAGAAGATTTGCAGACGATCCTGAATTAACATATATAGCATGTTTTACACCTAAATATTTAGAGAAAGCTGCCTCAAATTTCTTTGTCACAGCTCCCATAGTCATATAACCAGTATCAAAAACTCTATTAAGAGCCTTTTTTTCATCTTTGCCTATTGTATTTTTATTTAGTGGAATTCTCATTTTGAATTTGAAAAATTATGTTAATATCTATTTGTAGAAAGTGATATTATAAATACTTAAAACAATATGTAAATATGAAAAAAAATGAAAAAAATAATAGAAAGCTATTTAGACACAGTCGCAAGTAATTTTGAAAATTTAAAGAACAGTATTCCTGAGATAGAAAGTGCTGCAAATATTACAATTGATGCACTTAAAAATAAGAATAAAGTCATTTTTTGTGGAAATGGAGGATCTGCAGCTGATTCACAACATCTTGCTGCTGAATTAATGGGTAGATATAAAATTGATAGGTCACCTCTTCCAGCAATCGCAATAACTGTTGATACATCTGCACTTACTGCAATAGCAAATGACTATGGATATGAAAATGTTTTTTCAAGACAATTAAATGGAATTGGTGTAAAAGGTGATGTTCTTTTTGCTATATCAACAAGTGGTCAGAGTAAAAGTGTATTGGAAGCGATAAAGACAGCTAAAGAAATAGGTATGCATGTTATTAGCTTTACTGGCGTTACTAATGGGGAAATGAATAAAATGTCAGATATATGTATAAATGTACCAAGTAAAGAGACAAATCATATTCAAGAGATGCATATAACAATTGGACAACTAATATGCGGATTAGTAGAGGAAGAACTTTTTAATAAATAGTAATTCCAGTACTAGAAATTCTATTTACGTATCTAATGCTATTTCAATCCTTTTGCTATTTTTGCCAACAACATACTCGGCTCCCTCTGATACATAGCAGCAAGAATACCACGGGCGAGATCTATTAGAGTTATTTGAATATGAACCATGTATGCAATTACCATTTAATAATACTATTGAATTCGCAGGGACAATTATGTTAGTTTTTTTATCCTTCAATTCATCTGGTATTTTACATTCGCTGCCAGGATTAACACCTACTGTTTCTCTAAAACTAATATTATCTTCGGCTGGTAGCAAGCCATATTTATGGGAACCTGGGTAACAATATATTGTTCCATTTTCTTCATCTGCGTCCCTCAGAAACCAATTAAGAGTCACGTATGATGAATTTTTTGTTTTTGGATAAAAATTATCTTGGTGAGGCCTCCAAGCTTGGGAAGCATAATCAGAGTAAGCTTCTTTAAATATAAATTGACTACCAACACCAATTAAGTTTTTTGAATGATGAAATTTATGTAGTATATCTACCATTCTCTTATCTTTCAAAATTGACCTAGCTAAACTAGAAGTTTCTTCTACTTCTGATAATGTTATATCTGATTTAGGTCTAGTATCCTGATCTAATAAAAAGTCATACCTATCCGGATTCATTATTGCAGCAAAGCTTTGATTTGCATGTCTTCGCATACATTTGTTAAAAAAATCAGCTTCTTCGTTGGTAAAAATATTTTCTAACAACAAATAACCGTTTTCTTCATAAAATTCTTTTTCCTTACTAGACATATACTATCCTAAAATATTAGCAAAATACTTATTGTAAAAATCTTTAATTCCTCTCAAACATCTGAATCTAAAATTTAAATACCAGCATATATTAAATAATAATGAATAGCTTTTCAATCCAAATCCAGATCCAGAGTAGTTTAAGTAATAAAATTTCCTGAAAAAGTTTAAAAAATGATATTTAAAGCTGCTAACTTCAAACTTTAATTTTAAAAAAGCTTTACCATCCCTATAAAGAACATATGAAGATTTATTCTGTACATAAGAAATATCATCATACTCGCTTTTTAATATATTAATAATTAGTTTCATTGCTATTCTTTTTGCAACTTGTTGAATATTTGGCGAAACTAAGATATCCCAAGCCTTTAATTGACCATGCAATCTTTCATATTCATCAATTTCACTTTTTGGCTCAGGTTTTTGTCCATCGAAGAGAAATTCATTCAAACTTACGTCTCTCTTAAAATGGTAGCTACTAAAATTATTATATGTCATCATATAATAGGATATAGATTGTTGAAAAGAATCTGCTGAAAACACTGGACTCCACTGATAATTACATATTTCAATCCATTTTCGTGTTGTAAACACAATGTTTGAGGGAGCAAAGCAACTTTCCCAATAATCTATGTAATTTCTACTTTTAAATTCAGAACAAGTTAGTCTAAAAATATCATCTTTGAAGAAGTTTTTATATTTTGATAGTTTATGATCCCAATCTTTTGTACTTATTTGCATGCGGTCAGTAAGGCAAGTAATAAAATATGCATCTTTATTTGATAATTCTTGGGCAGTGTTATTATGTATATGTCCATTGAAGTATCCAGGTTGTGACTCAATATATTTTAAAAAAAACTTTCTTTTCAAAATTTGTTGCTCCAAAAAATTTTTCATATCGAGATCATTTTCATCAATATTTACAATTACTTCAAAACTACTTGGACTAGCTGCATTGTTTTCAAAAGAATTAAAAAACTCATTCAAATTATTTTTGTTTTTCGATGGTACAAGAATAGATAATAAAATATTTTCAGATTGCATCTAGTTACCTTTTAAGATTAATTACCTTTCTGTTCGCATTATCTCCGGAAATAAATTTTTCACCCTCACTAATATAGGATACAGACAGAAGAGGTCTTGACATATCGGAGTTATTTGCATATGACCCATGAATACAATTTCCATTTAAAACTAGTAAATCTCCTTTATCAAAACTACAATCAACTTTTTTAAATTGATTTAGATATTTTTCCATTA
>MDSZ01051909.1_pt1 | contig 50900 bp, 48 predicted proteins | sample 811201 | NCBI WGS metagenome assembly MDSZ01 (sample SAMN05326647, study PRJNA326480) | marine metagenome | isolation source: seawater | place: Indian Ocean: North | collected 2010
TGTCGTTTTTCTTTTATCGTTTATATTAGAATAATTCACTAAAGCACAGATATGAATAGGAATCCAGCATCTATCCACATTTATGTTTTGTCTGTGTGGTTTTAGGGGATGGCTAAAAGAAGCTCTTTATTTGATCGATTGCTTCGTTGAGCCCGACTTTTTGTATCTCTACATCTTGCGGGAACGCATCATGCAGACGCGAGGGAAGGGCTGAGTCGAGCATAACAAATACGCCTTTATCATCGGCGCGGCGTATAAGGCGGCCGAAGGCTTGCTTCAGTTTTAGGCGGGTGAGCATTTCATCATATTGGCGACCACCAAAAGCTTCACGGCGGGCTTTGTGCAAGATTGTTGGGCGTGGCCAAGGGACGCGATCAAAAGCGATAAGGCGCAAGGCTTCTCCCGGCACATCTACGCCGTCACGTATCGCATCTGTACCGAGCAGGCAAGACGGGATATTATCGCGAAACATATCAACGAGTGTGCCTGTATCGATATTGTCTATATGCTGTGCGTAGAGAGGGATGTTATTGCTCTCAAGAGAACTGGCGATGCTTTCATAGACGTTTTTAAGGCGGCTGATTGCGGTGAAGAGCCCTAAAGCGGCTCCTCCACTTGCTATGAATAGGGCGCGATAAGCGGCTGCAAGTTGCATCATATCATTTTTGTTTACATCATTGATTATCAAGACTTTTGTTTGGTTCTTATAATCAAAGGGTGAGCTGTAATATTTATGTTTTGGGCTACCGGGAAGATATTTTAAACCGCTGCGTTGCTCGGCACTTTCCCAAGTTTCGTTTTCTTGTGCGCTGTCTCGCATGGTGGCGGAGGTGACCGCGAGCCCTTGAAGGTGCGGGCGAATTGATGCGGCAAATGGTTTCATCGGGTCTGTATAGTGACGGTATAGCCCTATATCGACTGAGCGCCCATCTATGCGTTCAATCTCCATCCAGTCTATGAGCTCTGGGCTATGTTGGGGCTTGAGCAGGTTATCTAGCATCTCGATCCAGCTTTGCAGGGTATGGGAGGCGCGGCGTTCAATAGAGGTGCTTAAGGTATCAAGGCGTTTGCGGGTGTCACTATCGAGATGTCCGTCATCATCGGTGAGTTTTTTATGCAAGATTTTGCTTAAGGCTTGCATAGGCTTTTGCAGTACTAGAAGTGCAATTTTAAAATCTTTAGCGCTTTGTAATATAGCTTCGTTGACTGGGTGAGTGTGGGTTTCTATTGAGTAGCCCATTGACGCTTGGTTGCTCTCTCTGGCCATGACTTGAGCATAGACATCATAGAGGAACTTTTCTGCAGGGCCAGATGGGGCTGCTTCTTTAAAGCGGCGTGTCCAGCCATCTGTGGTGAGGCACTGCGCTGCGGTGACGATATTTTGTAGGGCGTCTTCAGCTTCGCTCATACCTTCGCATAAATCTTGTGCACGGCGTTTGAGGCCATTGGCGCGGCCTGATCTGCGTCCGCCTTCTGCACCGAGGAGCCAACGACGAAAATCGCGTGTTTCCTGTGCTGTGAGATGTGCGGCGAAGGCACTATCAGCGGCGCTAAAAAGGTGGTGGGCTTCATCGAAGATGTAATGGCTTGGCATGTCTTCTTCGGCGTCGGCAAGGGCGGCATTAATCATGACGAGGGCATGATTAGCGATGACGATGCGGGCGTGCTTGCTTTTGCGCACAGCACGTTCGACGAAGCAGTTTTTATAGTGATCACAGGCGGAGTAAATACATTCGCCGCGGCGATCTGATAGTCCGCGCGTGTGGGCGTATCCTAAAAGCCCTGAGAGCCAGCCGGGGAATTGTGCTCCAGTCAGGTCGCCGTCATTGGTTGCCGCTGTCCAACGCGCCATAAGGCCTATGGCGATGGTTGTTGTGTAATGTTTTGCGAGAGCTGCGCCTGCCGCGCTTTCTTCTAGGTTGAGAAGGCAGAGATAGTTTTCTCGGCCTTTACGGATCGCGACATGAGCGTCTTTGACTGTAGGTTCTGGATAGAGCTTATCAAGTTCTTGGTCGATTTGTCGTTGTAGGTTCTTGGTATAGGTGGAGACCCAAACTGTGCCTTTGTTTTTCTCTGCCCAAACACTGGCAGGGGCAAGATAGCCTAATGTTTTACCAACGCCGGTTCCGGCCTCTGCCATGATCAAGTGAGGATCATCTATATCTTGGGCGGGTTGGAAAGACTCTGCTATATGGCTAGAGAAATCCATTTGTGCTTCACGCTTTTCGGCGGCTTGACCAAGGAGTTGCTTGAGGCGTTCTTGCGCTTCTTCCGGGCTGACCCCAAAATGTGAGGGCGGTGGTGGCGGCGCTTCATCTGCCCATTCGGGGAGGTTCTTCCATACAGATATTGCGGCTTTGCCATTGATCGGCGCTTCGGGGCTGTAGATTTGAGAGAGCGCTGAGAATATGAAGGGCGTCCAAGCCCAGCCTTTACCGTTCAAGCCCATAAGGGCTGCGATGGCTAACGGTTCAGCTTTGGCTTTATATGGGTCGCTTCTCAAGGATGTTAGGAGGGTACGCGCAATATCCAATAAGGCGAAGGGCATTTCGTCTAGACTGGATGGGGTCTCAAGCTCTAAGGCTTGGCAAAGGCCGTGGGGGGTGGGGATGCAAAAGTGTGCAGGATGAACGAAGGCGAACAGTTCTAAGACATCGAAGGCGTAAAATTCGTCCATCTTAAGTTTGGAGCGCATATAGGGCGCGTGACACACCATAACGGGCTGCTTGTGAAGATAGGTTGCAGCTTGGTCTAAAGGGAGCGTTTTCATCTCGCCTTCATCGGTTAAGATATAAGCGTTGCGAGCATCTGTATAGAGCGCATGGATGGCAGGCAGCGGCGGCGGGCTAGCGTTAGATGTGGCGGCGGGCTGATTCATAGTTTTTGTTTAGCATTATTTGCCGCTTAGCGTGTAGCCTTTATTACATAGTCTTTATTTTGCTGGTGGAATAAATAGCTCTGCGGCTTCGCCAGGTAAGCTTTCGATATAAAGGCTTTGTGATGGGAAGGCGAAGGACGTGCCAGCGCCTTCGACAATCTCTTTGACCTCTAAAGCGAAGCGTTCTTTTGCGGCGAGGAATTCACCCCAATCGAGCATGCTGGTGAAGCAATATACCATGATGTCTATAGAGCTGGCATTAAAGCTATCAACGCGCACGAACATTGGAACTTCTGGTGGCTGTGCGAAATCTTCATGGCCTTCCATATAGCTAAGGATTTTATCGCGGATATCTTTAAGCTGGTCTATCGTTGTGTCATAGGTCACGCCAAGCTTCCAGAAGATGCGGCGGTGGCTCATACGGCTGAAATTAGTCACTACGGCATCTGAAAGTGCAGAGTTTGGCACGTGAACTGGGGCCTTATCGAAGCGGCGTACTTTGGTGGAGCGAAAGCCGATCTCTTCAACAACGCCTTCAATGACACCCTCAACCGCGATCCACTCGCCTGGGTGGAAGCGTTTCTCAGCGATGATAGTTAAACCGCCAATTAAGTTTTTGAATAAGTCTTGCGCACCGAGGGCTACGGCGGCGCCGAATAGGCCGAAACCAGCGAGTAATGGGCCAATGGCGATGCCCCAGACTTCGAGGATGACGGCAGCACCGATAAAGATGACAAGGACTTTTACGACTTTGAATATCCACTGCATCATAGCTGGGGTGAGGAGCTTTTCTAAGGCTTTTAGGCCGTAGCTGAGCGGTGTTGAAGCACGGTGGATGGCCCAGAAAATGTTAAAGGCGATGAGTGAGCGCAATATGCGAGAGAACAGCGCGGCAGATTTCTCATCAAATTGCAGGTATTGAGCGGCAAAGAAAAAGCCCATAATGACAGGGATAAACCGCAATGGCGGGATGAGCGCATCAACGATTTTATCATCTATTTTTGTTGTGGATTTAGCAGCCCATGAATGCAGATGATAAAGCGCATATTTACTAAAGAGGCCGCGAATGAGAAGGAAGAGTGCGAATATAGCAAGGGCTGTGATAATCGAGCTTATATCTATGCCAAAAAGACCATGCTGCCAGACATCTTTTGTCTCAGTCCAAAGGAAATTTAGATCGGCTTTACTTGCTTTTTCGATGAGTTCGTCCATATTCTTCTCCATTATATGAAAGGTGATATAGCATGGAAGTTATTGCGGGCAAACCCTCTGAAGAAGTTCTGGATTATTTATTAAGACGCAGGAGTGTGAAAGTACAAGATATCTGCGCACCAGGCCCGTCTAAGGTAGAGCTAGATAGAATTTTAACAGCGGCTGCGCGCGTGCCTGACCATGGTAAGCTTTTTCCGTTTCACTTTATGGTGTTTGAAGGTGAGGCACGCGAAGAGGTCGGGGCACTTATTGCCGAGAGTTATATCAAAGATAACCCAGAGGCGCGTGAGGATCAGGTGCAGGCTGAACGTGAGCGCTTTATGCGTGCGCCTACAATTGTTGGTGTGATCTCACGTTTAAGGCCGGGCAAGCATCCTTTATGGGAGCAGCTCATGACGGCAGGCGCTGCGGCGCAGAACTTTTCCCTTGCTGCGCATGCTAGTGGTTATGGCGTAGTGTGGCTGAGTGAATGGTATTCATATCATGATGATGTAAAGGCAGGGCTTGGGCTGGATGAGCGTGACCATATTGCTGGCTTTATGTTTTTAGGGAGCATCAAGGATGCGCCAGAAGAGCGTGATCGCCCTGATATGGAGAAGATTGTTACGCATTGGCGTAAAGGCATGGCGCTTAATAACGGGGATCATTATGATCGTGAAAAGTTTAATATTCCAAAGAATAAAGGCTTTTCGGCATAGGGTTTTGGGAGTAGGTTTTATTTATAAGGGGAGTTTTTTCTTGGCTTTTCCGTGTAAAAAATATATTCTTCGCCCTTATTGTTATACATAAAACTGATTTTCCTAGAGGAGTGGCGCAATGGGACAGGCACAATTAGCTCAAAAAATAGTATTAGACGTTCATGTAAATGAGATGGATGTATGTGCGCACGCTGAGTTTAAAAATCATGAACATGTATTTCGCATTTATGACGGTGCGCATGATATTACCGCTTTTGTGGCTGTTCATAGTACGGTGTTAGGTACGGCTGAGGGTGGTATTCGTTATAAATTTTACGGCAATGAAGATGAAGCTATCACAGATGTGATGCGCTTATCCGAAGGTATGACCCTTAAGAATTCTGCTGCAGGTTTGTCTGCGGGCGGAGGTAAGAGCGTTGTGATGGCGCATAAAGATATGCCTAAGCCGGATGAGGTTGTATTGCAGGTTCTTGCAGCGGGGTTGAATATTATTAATGCTGATCGTGCTTTGTATTTTGGCGCAGAAGATATGAATATCTCAGAAGCTAATCTTGATTATATGCTTGGTTATACGAAGTTTTTAAAAGGCGCAACGTCTGCGGATGAAACTGTAGCGGCGGGTAATCCTTCTCCTTTGACTGCGCTGGGTGTGTTTGAAGCTATGAAAATGGCTGTTGAGCATGTTTATAAAGGCGAGAAGCATTTAGGGGATATGACTGTCGCACTTCAAGGTGTGGGCAGTGTTGGTGGCGCGCTTGCGTGCTTACTTTATACAGCTGGTGCAAAATTGGTGGCGTGTGATATTTCTGATGAAGCCTTTGAGATGTTAGCGGATGAAGGTGTGGAAGTTGAGCGCGTAGGTCTGGATGACATATATGATGTGAAAGCAGATATTTTCGCGCCGAATGCGATTGGTGGTACGCTTAATGATAATACTGTAACGCGCTTGGCTCAGGCTGGTGTGAGAATTGTCTGTGGGGCGGCGAATAATCAGCAAGCGCAGCAGATTGGTCATGTTCAAAGCAAGCAGCTTCAAGAACTTGGTATTCTATATTGCCCTGATTTTATTGTGAATGCAGGTGGTATTATCTGGGTAAATCAGGTTGGTGAAAATGCGGAGCAAGTGCGCTCTCGTGTTTTAGAGCATATGCCTAAATCTCTTAGCAATATTATTGAGCTGGCAACGGCTAATGCTAAGGATATGGGCGAGATGGCCGAAGATTACGCGCTTTCGCTTGTAAAGTAGATTTACATTTGGTGCTTAAAATTTTACGAGCGCGTTCCAGTCTGGGGCCGAGCCTTTTTCGATCTTTATTTTCGGTAGCTTTAATTCGTTGCCTTCGAGCTTTGTGAAGCGTTTATATAGCTCGCTTATATATTGCTTATAGGCATATTCTTGATCTGGGAATAGCGCAGATAAAGATTCTACGTAATGTTGTTGCCGTAAGATGTAAGATGCAGCCTCTTCTTCTGAAAAGTTAGCCCAGTATGTCTCTAGTAGCCCTGGTGTTTTATGATCTAGGGGGAAGTCCTGTATGGCTTGGAAGTTTTTAGCATTTAAAGCTTTTAAAGTGTCTTTATATATCTGTACTTCTGGGCCACTCGCTTTTAGGTATTTCTCGGAGACATGCATGTTTGTTTCACAGAGTTTTTTTACTTGCTCAATGACTTCATCGCCTAATGTTTTACATGCCGCCAGTGCAAAGTCGTAATTTGCTTGAAACATCATATTAAAATTTTTTGAGTGCTCATTCATGGCCTGGTTTGTACTCATTTAGAGTTATTTCTGCGTTTTTGAGCTGTTTTTTTGCCGCTCTTGCGAAAGATTCTTGATCTGGTTTACTACTGATGTGATCGATTTTGAGCCATAATTGTCGCTCTTCACTATTTATTTTTTCGTCGGCATAGTCTTTTTGTCTCTGCCGTAACCTTTTTAAAAAGCTGGTAGATGTTCCGCTAAGATTTGCTGAAAGGCCTTCTATTTCATTCCACATAACCTGTTGTCGCTGGATGAAGGCTTCTATCTCTTGGTTGTTTTTATGTGTGAAGTAGTGGTGAGCTACATCGTCAGAACGCTGTTTGATTTGCACGACTATGCTTTCATCAAAAGCAATGTTGTTATTTAGTGATTTAATGATCAGGGAATTGAGCTCTATTTCTTTAAGGGTGGCTCTTTGGCTATTAGCTAGCTCTCCTTCGAGCTCTTTTGCCAACAGTGCGCTATAGGCATGAAGTGTTTGAATCAGCTTGGTATGTGCGCGGCTAAAGCTCGTTTGCAGTATTTTAGAATTTGTTGTTTTATTATTCATTTAAAAAGCTCGTATCAAAGTATAATTTTTATACGAGCTTTTATGGTAAATTGCAAGTTTTTGCTCTTTAAGCGGCTTTGGCGAATTTTCCTGATAAAGCATCGCGGATGAGTGAAGTTGTATCTTTTACACCGTAAAGCTTAATGAATGAGCCGAAGCGTGGGCCTTGGCTTTGACCGAGGCATACTTCATAGATGGCTTGGAACCACTCGCGTAGCTCGTCTTTCTCATAGCCGTTTTCTTTACCGGCAGAGAAAACTTCTGTCATGTAATCTTCGGCTTCTAGGCCGTCTTGCATCGTTTCGAGTTTGCTTGCAAGGGCTTCGAGACAGCTACGCTCACGTGCGTCGGCTTCACGATACGTTTTTTCCGGTAAAACAAAATCTTGGTAATATTTAATGGCATAGCCAACAAGGCGATCCAAGAATGGTGAGTTTTCAGGGCTAGCTTCTGGGGCATAGCTTTTTATGAACTTCCATAGTACGGCCGGATCATCTGTGTTTGAAGCATTGACCAGATTAAGTAAGAGGGCAAAGCTGATCGGGGTGCTTTGGCCTGCAGGGATCTCGCCATTATGGATGTACCATGCCGGGTTATCGAGCTGTTTAGCTGGTTCTTGGCTTGGTAGTTTATCAACGAATTGGATATATTCATCAACCGCTTTTGGGATGATGTCGAAATAGAGTTTTTTCGCTGTTGTTGGGCGCTGGAACATGTAATACGCCAAGCTTTCATGCGGCGCGTATGTAAGCCAGTCTTCCATGGAAAGGCCGTTTCCTTTTGATTTGGAGATTTTCTTGCCTTCTTCATCAAGGAAAAGCTCATAGCGGAAGCCGGCAGGCCCCATGCGTTTTTCTGGCTGGCCTAGAACTTTAACGATATCTGCGGCGACATTAGCCGCGGTGACGAGGTCTTTACCTGCCATTTCATAGTCAACATCCATAGCATACCAGCGTAGCGCCCAGTCTGCGCGCCATTGTGCTTTACAGCCGCCATTAAAGATGCTTTGCGTGACTTCTTCGCCTGCGGCATAGCCTGCACGCTCTAATTCGCTGTCATCGCTAACAACGAATGTCGCGATACCTTTGGAGGCATCAACAACTTCTTTAAGTACAGCGTTATGCAGGATAATAGGGTGGTGATCATCTGCACTCTTTTTTTGTACAATCGGGAAGATCGGGGAATATGTTTTAGAGCGCTCTTCGCCAAGAAGCGGCAGCACGGCTGCGCGCACATCATCATATTTTGAGAGCATGAGCGCGAGGGCGTCATTGAATTTGCCTGAGACATAGCAGTCTTTTGTTGAGCTCATAAATTCATAGTCAAAGCCAAAGCTATCAAGGAATGAGCAGAGAAGGGCGTTGTTATGCTCGGCAAAGCTTGCATGCTCGCTTTCGAATGGGTTTGGCACAGATGTTAGGGGCATGCCTAGTGCATCTTGTAATAGGGCTTGGTTTGGCACATTGGTTGGCACTTTACGTAGGCCGTCCATATCGTCAGAGAAGGCGATTAATTTTGTTGGAATTTCAGGGTGCATTGTTTCAAAGGCAAGTTTGACCATGGAGGTGCGGCAGACTTCGCCGAATGTACCGATATGTGGCAGGCCTGATGGGCCGTAACCTGTTTCGAAAAGCACATAGCCTTTTTCAGGGGTGACAATTTGTCCCTTATTGAGCGCGCGCAGACGTTTAACAACCTGTTTAGCTTCTTCAAAAGCCCAGGTTCTGCATTTTGCTGCTACATCTGTTGGTATATTTGCGCTCATTTTGTTCTTCCAAATCGTTGTTGTTATTGGGACTAGAAGCAATAGCAGAGTTTTGAGTTTTTTTCAAAATGGTTTTTTGTAAATTATTTAGGAAAATGCATGTGTTATTTTTTGACAAGTATGTGTTTATTTTGGTACTAATGCTGGCATGAGTAAGGATTATAAATCGCCTAAAGTGTTTCAGGCTTCGCGTTTGAGGGGGGGAGCTTCTTCTTTTAGGGAGGGGCTTTATGTTTTAAGCGGTGCCGTTTCTTCTCAAGTGTCTGATAATAATAAAGAAAAACAGTCTGAATATTTAGATCAGCCATTAGATGATTTTATTGGTGATGATGGGGTGCGTGATAAAGGCTATCACATTGCTGATTTTATGGTTGGCAAAGGTGTAAGTTTGCAACGTGCTTTGGAAGCTACGAAGCAGCATTTTGAAAGACGTATTGAGGCTGCTAGAAGTGCGCGGATGCAAGAGGTGATTGCTCCTGTGTTTTCAGCAGCGGCACTCTCGGCAGGGGTGGCTGCGGGCGCACCTATGAGTGTTGCTCAAAATACGGTTTCTTTTAGTTGTGCTATTTATAGTTATGTTGTTTGTAATGCCGAAGTTAATAAGCTTAAAAATGATAACAGAGCTTTTTTAGATGTCTATGATCACATCCATAGGATTGTAGAGAGGGATATTTCTTTCGAGAGTAAGCGTAAACATATCAATCAAGCGCTTCAATTCCTTAACTTTCAGTTAGAAGGTATTAAGGTTGTTGATAATATATGGGATGTTCCTGAGGTAGGGGAAGGGGATGCGCATGTAGAACAATTTTACCATGGGCGTAGTGGCATGACGAGACGTCTTGATCTTGGCGAGATTGTTGATGCATATGAACCAGAGGATGTTGAAGTTCCGAGTGGTTTGCGTGCGGTTGCTAGTGGGGTAAAAGACGCTACGCATGGTTCTATGGAGATAGTCCATCATCCTGATAAATGGGCGCATGATGTCTCTACTGGCAATAAAAATGCATATGCGTTGGCTAAATATGCTTTTAGTAAACATTGTTCTGATGTTTACTCTTTGTGGCTTTTAAAGCAACGCGTGAAGAATAAGGTTTTTACTAATATTGAGAACATCATAGAAGAGAATGATATTCGTTCATTCTTTGATGGGCTTAGGTTTGCTCGCGATAGGGCTGTAGAGTCTGTTGAGCGTCTTAAGGCGCATAGTGTGAATATTGTTTCGGGACGTTACTCTCGTAAAAGTGGCCCTATGGGTGCGAGAGCTAAAAAAACTGATGTTTCTTTACGGGATGAAGATCAGCGTTTGCTTAAAGAAGTTGATGTTTTGTGGAGTAATGCGCGCCTGAACTATAGCGCCGCAAAGGCTGATTTGACATTGGCTGGGGTTGAAGCTTGCCAAGCTTTTGAAACAGTCGCTGCTGCGCGGACAGCTCGTGAAGATGATCAAATATTACTTATGTTTAAGGCAGCTTTTCATGGTGCGGCTGTTTTTTATTCTACGGATGCGCCGCGCTTTTTACTTCGCCGTGTGAGTGATGATACGAATAATCTATCTTCACAGCGTGCGCGTGATGCTGTGCGCAAGCAGGAAGATTTATCTCTCCACTAAATGCATAAAATAGGGTTGGGGATGGTGGCTAAATGTGGCAAAATGATATTTGGTATTCACATTTAGGGGCGGAAAGATTATGCCGACAGAAGAGCGTTTCATTACATTTTCACTAGAAGAGATTTATAAAGCGATAAAGATTAAAGCTTTGGAGGAATCTTTAGAGGTGCCGCCGGATGGTGAGCTTAAATCCGTAGATATGGAAGAGGGTAATGGCGGTGATGATGCGCAGATTTTTCTAACGATCGTGCGTAAGGCTGATGAGCAAGAAGAGCGCTTACAATATGTTCGTAAATTCTTCGCGCTTGCGCTTGTGTTTTATTGTCAGGGTAAGGGTATTCCTTTGCCAAGAAGTGGGGCTAAAACACTAGCGATTTTAGATGATAAAGTTGTGATGAAGATTGTTATGAAATAGGCTTTATCAGCACCGTTAATGTATTAAAAAAGGAGAGCCAATAAATAGCTCTCCTTATATTTTTGCGCTGGTGTTTAGCGTTTATTACCACTCATAACCAAGCTTGATCGCGTATGTGATATCTTCTTCTTTTGTTCCGGCAGGTGGCTCGTTGTTCCAGTCAAAGTCAACCTCACCAGTTGCAACAAGGCCTTTGTGGAGAGGCGCACGAATACCTGATTTGCTGTCGAAAAGGAAGCTGGCTGTTTCATCTGTAGGGATGAGGAGCTCGTGCTCATGGAATACTTCGAAGGCGTCGTCCCAGATTTTCTGATCATAATCGAGTGACCAGTTTAGCGCTAAGCTGTTATCGCTATCGCCATTTTCGTAGTCTTCATTGAGGTAGCTCGGGCCAATAATATATTGAAGATGCAGGTCATCCTGATCAAAGGCTTGGTGACCTAAACCAAGGCCAATGGTTGTGCGTAAGTCAACATTGCTCATCTGGTCTTTTTCAAATGAGAGTTTGGCGTTCGTGAACCATTGAGGCTGTAAGAAATAGTCATATTGTGCTTCGACCATTTTGTTGTTTTCTGTGGTCGTGTCGTTTTCACTCTCGCGGTTATATTCAGCCTTTAGCGTGCCGCGGTGTTTATCTTGCCATTTTGCTTTGATGGTTGTGTCGAGATTAAGCGCGTCTTGCTCTGTGTTACCTGTTTGCACGGATGCGCCGGCATTGACGCGGCCTTCCCATTTGGCGCCCAGGAAGAGCTCACCTTCTTCAGATGTCTTCGTTTTTGCGCTGACTGGTGCAGTAGGGGCTGTATATGTGCTTGTGACAGGCTGCACTTCAATGGGCTGAACTGGTGGTGCCACATATTGCGGCTGCGCATAGTTCGCTGTGTTATATGTTCTGTTCACAGGGCTGCTATCGTCTAGGGAATAGATTGTTACGGCAGAGTCATAATTTTGAGCCTGCGCGCCTGTGCTGATAAGAGCCGCTAGGGCCGTCAATGTCGTGATTTTTATTGTATGCATGAGGGCAGTGATAGCAGAGTTTCTAACCCTTGTTAAGAAAAAAGGGTGATTGTTCACCGTTTATGGCAAGCTTCTTAAATGTGACGAATGTGCGATCAATGAATGTTTAAGCTTTGTTTTTAAGTCAATGATGTCGCTGACGGCGGCTTCTTCCGGTGGGTTTTGATTTATAAAGTTTATGCATTTATCAAGATCGGGCTCATCAGTTGTGTTTAGCATGTGCTGGATAAGTGGCTTTAGCTCAATAATCGATGCGCTTTGTACATCATCAACTACAGGGTAATTATCCAAAGAGTTTGTTAAAGCAGCAATAACGCCTTGGCCATATAGAGCTGCTTCCTCTTTTAACTCAGTCAGTGCGGTATTAAAGAGATTGCTGTATGCATTATAATGATCCAATGCTTGGCGAAGTGATAGCTCATCCACGGCTGTAATTTGTCTGTCGAGTTTATTCTCAGCTCTTTTTTCTGAATTAAATAGATCGCTGATATGCTTAAGCATTTTGCGTTACTTCCTGTTATGTTCTTATTTTGTTGTTTTGGTGCAGTATAATTAGCAGTGTTGCTGTTGTTATGCAAATGAAAACTACACGTTGAATTCTGCATTGAGGCGGGCTAGATATATTTAGATGAAAGCCATGATCCCAAATAATGAGAGGCCATTGACCCAAGGTGCGGTTGGGGTCTTTGACCAGTCTAAGCCGTTTCGCATTGATAGCGCTTTTGCGCCTGCCGGTGATCAGCCAGAGGCGATTAAGGCGCTGGTGGCGGGGGTTGAGGATGGTTTGACTGATCAGGTGCTTCTGGGTGCAACGGGAACCGGTAAGACATTTACGATGGCGCATGTGATCCAGGAGCTGCAAAGGCCAGCTCTGATATTGGCGCCGAACAAGACGCTTGCGGCTCAGCTTTATGCTGAGTTTAAGAGCTTTTTTCCAGATAATGCGGTTGAGTATTTTGTGTCTTACTATGACTATTATCAGCCAGAGGCTTATGTGCCGCGCACCGATACTTTTATTGAGAAAGATAGTGCGATTAATGAGCAGATAGACCGCTTGCGCCACTCTGCGACGCGTGCGCTGTTTGAGAGGCGTGACTGCATCATTGTTGCGTCAATATCCTGCATCTATGGTATCGGGTCAAAAGAAGATTATATGGCGATGGCTTTCCCGCTGGAGGTTGGGCAGCGCATAGATCGCGATGAGATGATCCGTAATTTTGTTGAGCTGCAATATAAGCGCAATGATTTAAGTTTTGAGCGTGGGTCATTTAGGGTGCGTGGTGACACGGTTGAGATTTTCCCTGCTCACTTTGAAAGCCGTGCATGGCGCTTTGATTTATTCGGCGATGAGCTGGAGCAGATTGTCGAGTTTGATCCGTTGACGGGTGAGAAGTTCGAGGCGCTGGACGGGGTGCAGGTTTTTGCGAATTCACACTATATTACGCCTGGCCCTACGATGCAGCAGGCGATAAAGCAGATCAAAAAAGACCTCAAGGAACGTCTGGCTTACTTTGAAAGTGAAAACAAGCTCCTTGAGGCGCAGAGGTTACAACAGCGTACTGAATTTGATCTCGAAATGTTAACTGCCACGGGGATGTGTCAGGGGATCGAGAATTACTCACGCTATCTGACTGGACGCGGTATAGGTCAAGCCCCGCCCACCCTGATTGAATATTTACCTGATGATGCGTTGATGTTCCTTGATGAAAGTCATGTGATGTTGCCGCAATTACGCGCGATGTATAACGGTGATAGAAGCCGTAAGAGCACGTTGGTTGATTATGGATTTCGTTTGCCTGCGGCGCTGGATAACCGCCCGTTACAGTTTGATGAATGGAACTCTATTCGCGGGCAAAGTATTTTTGTTTCTGCGACGCCTGGTGAGTGGGAGGTGGAGCAGGCCGGCGGCGTGAGTGCAGAGCAGGTTGTGCGTCCGACGGGGCTCTTGGATCCGGTTGTGGAGATCAGGCCAACGGAAAATCAGGTTGATGATTTAATGCATGAAGCGCGTGAGGTGATCGCGAAAGGTGGGCGATTGCTTGTAACGACGCTGACAAAGAAGATGGCTGAAGCGCTGACTGAATATTTGAATGAGAATAATATCGCTGTGCGTTATATGCATTCGGATGTGGATACGTTAGAGCGTATTGAAATTATGCAGGATTTGCGTAAGGGCGGTTTTGACGTGCTGGTCGGGATTAACTTGCTGCGTGAGGGGCTTGATATCCCTGAATGTCATCGCGTGATGATCTTGGATGCGGATAAGGAAGGGTTCTTGCGCTCTAAAACCTCCTTGATCCAGACGATCGGGCGAGCGGCGCGAAATGTGGATGGGAAAGCTATTCTTTATGCGGACCGCATTACAGAGAGCATGCGCTATGCGATTGATGAGACGAACCGCCGCCGTGAGAAGCAGCAAGCGCATAATGAGGCGCATGGGATAACCCCGCAAACGGTGAAGAAGAATATTAGCGGGGCGTTTGATCATGTTTATGCCGAGGATGATGCTAAAGCCGAGATGAAAAAGCGCGCGGCTATGGGCGAGTATAAATATGGCCTGCATGATGGGGCGGGCGAGCAGGAGGGCTTTGAGGGTGATCCGAAAGCGCTTAAGAAGCGTATCGACGCTTTGAAGAAAGATATGCTCAAAGCTGCGGAGAATTTAGAGTTCGAAGAGGCCGCACGATTGCGCGATGAAGTCAAAGCGCTGGAAGAGCGGGAGTTGGGGATTTAGTTGTTTTTACCTTGTAACGCTTGAATTAATGGCATCAACTCTTGGGCTTGTTTTATCCCTTTTCTAAATGTTTCTATATGCTCTATTCCAGCCTCTATGCTGGTTGTCTTGCCTGCTTTTGCAAGACTAATTAGGGTGCCTTGTGTTCCGAAGGAGCGAGTAGCGTCGTCAGGGACTAGATCACGAACTCTGCGTACATGGTCACGAATTATGATGTCGACTTCATCTGAATATTTTTCTGTTATTAGTGTGAGTTGTTCATTGATAATAGACAGGATTTCATTTCCGTATTTTAGTGCTTCTTCTTTGGTCGGAATGCGCCCTTTATGAATAACAGAGTTTCTAAGCGCTATTTGTGAGTCGGATAAAGTTTCAGGAGGGGCTTGAAACTCCATTGTCCATAGCATGATGAACGCCCCTAATTGACGTTCAGACATGTTTTTTATTTTACCCCATGATTTAGAGTATATGTCGTTATTAAGCTCATTTTTGTGACTGAGTACTTTGATATAAAATTCGTAAAACCGCTCTAATGCAGATGTGAAACTGCTTACGGCTTCGCGGTAGTAACCATCTATTATTGCGTGACACCCGATTTCGAAAAGAATCTCGAATTTTAGTTCTTGTGGCGCGTGGTAGACTTCATGTCCAGCAGAGCAAGTTATTTTGTATATGTGATTTTCGTTTGGTTCTATATAGAAAGGTTCGAGAGGAGGCGCTTTGCCTTTATCAATATGCTCTTTGTTACATTGCATGCATGTGCAGAATATCTTCATGACAATAAACTAGCATTTGTTTTGATTGAGAGCCAAAAATATTTTATTTGTTCTACGATGTAAGTTTTTCATTTTCTTATCCTTTACTCCGTCGCTTGGCTGCCTCTTGGGGGGGGGCGTTGTTTTTTTCTGGAAAGTGTCGAAGCGTTCTGCCATTTGGGCTTTGCACGCATCGTTTGGGAATTTTATAGCGGTGTTATAGTAGACTGAACATTGGCTGCACACGTAAGATGAAATAGGCTATACTCCTTTCATGAATGAAGATGATCCGAATATAAAATCAGCAGAAAAATTAAAAACGATAGAAGAGCAGGGGCGGTTGTGTTTTTTGCTTGGCGCAAAGAGCGCGCGAAGACAAAGAGTGAATAATTCTTGAGGACAGAGTGTATTTTGTTATGCTCTTGTTAATAAAGAGGAGGTATGCTTCTGGGCATGGCTAAGACGATACATATAGAAACAGAGCGGTTGATCCTTCGTGAATGGAAGGATGAGGATTTAGAAGATTTCGCACGGATGAATGCGGACCCTATAGTCATGGAGTATTTGCCACGGCTTTTGGATGATAAAGCGTCCAAGCGTCATATGGCGGAGTTTCAAAAGCATTTCAAAAAGAATGGCTATGGTCTTTATGCAGTGGAGCTTAAAGATACGGAAGAGTTTTGCGGCTTTGTTGGTTTAAGCAATGTCGAGATTGATGTTGATTTCGCGCCCGCGGTTGAGCTGGCTTGGCGTTTGGATAATGAACATTGGGGCAAGGGGATTGCTTCGGAAGCTGCACGTGCGGTAATTGAGCATGCCTTTAATGATCTGGGCTTGAAAGAGCTGGTCGCTTTTACGGTGCATGATAATACGCGCATGATTCACGTGATTGAGAAGCTGGGCTTTGAATATGTGAAGGGTGCGGATTTTGAGTACCCAGCTCTACGTAAAGGTCATCCTCTGGGCAGTTTTGTGCTTTATAAAATGAAAAAGCCATAAGAATTTGCGGTTGGCGTGCATGCAAAGGTGTGGCGCTTTAATCCTAAAATATAGATGATTGTGTTTAAGGGGCAGAGTTGATATAATCATCATATTGGCTGTGCAATGCAGCGCAAGTTTTTCTAACGATAATTCTATCGATCTTTACATATAATTTTGGGTGTTTTTGCTATGAAAAAAATGAAGTTAGCTTTGTTATGTGTGCCGACTATTTTGGCTTTGTCGGCGTGTGAGGGGTATGAGTTGGTGCGCACAGAGGCGTTTCCGTATGGTGGTCAACGTACTGCGGGGAGCGGTGTTGCTTATGTTTTGGCGAAAATGGCGCCAGAAAAAGAGCTTAAGCTTGATAAGCAGTGTGGTGAGAAAAAGCCTTCATGCTGTAAAGAAAAATGCAAAAAGCCAGAGCATGCTGAGACAAAAGTTGAAGAAGTTGCTGAAAAAATAGAGCAGGTTTTTAACAAGGCACAGTCGAAGTAAAGAGCTTTGTTCTTGTATAAAAGCTGTCTTGCTTAATAAAAAAGTAAGTCGTAGGGCTCATATTGTGTTAGAATGGATTGTTTAGCTTTTCATGCTGACTATATGGGCCTTTTTGCTGCCTTTTTCACTGCGTAAATCATATAAAACCAAGGATTGGAGTTACCATGATGCGAGCAATGCCGTTCAAATTTTCCCTGTTAAAACCAGTGTTATTAAAAAGTGTGAGCTTGTCTTTATTAAGTGCTTCACTTTTGTCTATGTCCTCTGCGCAGGCTGCTGGGCCTTCTTTGAAGGATTTAATTGATGATGAGGTGGTGGCGAAAATAAAAGAATTTATCGATACGGATGTCGTCAGGATGTCTATTGAAAATCAAAATGCTAAGTATGAAGGTCTGGATCAATCAGGTATAGATTCTCTCGATACTCAGTGGAGGGCAGAGCATAATCTTGAAAGACAGCCTCTGATTTCAGCAACCTTGTCTAATCCATTGTCTGCGTATTTGACACGCATTCAGGCTCGTAATTATGGGTTATATACCAGTGTTTTTGTAATGGATAATAATGGTCTTAATGTAGGGCAGAGTGATATCTCTTCTGATTATTGGCAAGGGGATGAGGCGAAGTTCATAAATACGTATCCTATTTCTGCGAAGGCCGTTTTTATTGATGAGCCAGAATGGAATGATGATCTGAAAATCTGGGTGGCGCAGGTTAATATGTCTGTGGCTCAGGCTGATGGCGGTGAAGCTATTGGTGCGGCGACAATTGATGTGAATTTAACAGAGTTGAAGCGTTTGAAAGATAATAATGCGCCGCTTTAATGGTGCGCATGAATTGGAATGAAGTAGGAGAGATTTATGATTTTTGCAAAACAACTAGAGAATATGAGCCTTGCTAAAAAGCTGACTGTTGGCTTGGGGATTGTAATAGTTATTAATTTAATAGCTGGCGGGTTGATTTATTATAATATTGAAAAAATGGCATCAAGCGTCGAGAAGCTTAAAGGTGTTAAGTCTATACAAACGCAGACGAGTACTTTTGAACGTCTCCTAAGAAATGCTCAGCGTTCTTTGATGGTGTATGTCAATAGCGGTGATTTGAGCAAGCGAGCAGAGTTCGAAAAGCTCTGGGATGATATCTCTAAACAAAGTGTTGAGATATTCGATAAAGTAAAGGTCGTTGACCCAACGTTTTCAGAACAATTAGAACATATTTCTGAAGACTTAGAAGGATGGCACAGCGATATTGCTATTAAACAGCTTGAATATATGAATTCTCCTGAAACTGTTGATATGGCACGTTTGTTAGAGGCCTCTGAGGTGAATTTTACTCATAATGCTAAGCTGGATGCGGACTTGCTGAGCTTAAGCCAAGAGCTGCATCATATGATTGAACTTGTTTTAGAAGAAGAGCATAAAGTAATGAACATGATTTATAGTGTTCTAGCGCTGAGCCTTGTTTTAAGCCTTGTAGGGGCTCTGATCGCGATCTTCTTCTTGATGCGTGTTGTTGCTAAGCCGCTTGGGGCTCTGGTCGGCGTGACAGGTGAGTTGGTTAATAAGAACTGGGATGTTCAAATTGATGGTGCTGAGCGTAAAGATGAAGTTGGCACGTTAGCTAAGGCTCTGATGCAGTTCCGTGATAATGGGATTGAGAATGACCGCTTGGCGGCGTTGCAAGCCCAAGAGGATGAAAAACGTCTAGAGCGTGCAAAACGCATTGAATCTTTGGTTGAAGATTTCCAAGGCGATTCATCGGAAACTGTAACATCATTGGAAGGGGCAACGTCTCAATTGATGCAGGCTTCGTCTGTGATGTCTTCTGTGGCGAATAAAACAAGCCAGCTTTCTGCAGATGTCTCACGTGCCGCGAATGAGACAGGTAGCAACGTTAATAGCGTGTCTGTTGCGGCAGAAGAGCTAACAGCATCGATTAATGAGATTAGCACTCAGCTTTCAACAACTAATCAGCAAACGAATGAGGCGATGTCGAGCATGAGAGTGGCTGTCGATAAAATGCAGGCGCTTGAGCAAAGCGTTGCAGATATCGCTAGTGTGATTGATATGATCTCTGAGATTGCTGAGCAGACGAACTTGCTAGCGCTTAATGCTACGATTGAGTCTGCGCGCGCTGGTGAAGCTGGTAAAGGTTTTGCTGTTGTGGCGAATGAAGTTAAGTCTTTGGCTAATGAGACAGCGAAGGCGACTGAAGAGGTTCGTGCGCAAATCGAACGCATTCAAACGCAAAGTGGTGAATCGGCGCAGACAATTCATGATGTTGGCCGCATTATCGAGAATTTGAGTGCTGCGTCTGCGGCTATTGCGGCTGCGATGGAAGAGCAAACCAGTGCTACGCAAGAGATCTCTCGCAATGTGTCTCATGCTGCGGATGGTACGAAGTTGGTTGTGGAGAGTATTGCACAGGTCAGCTCTGCTACGGAAGAAACGGAAGGGACATCTGAGCAAGTTAAAGGCTTGTCAGATGAGCTTGAGTTGAGATCAGCGAATTTGAAAGAAAGTATCTACAGTTTTATTGAGGCGATCAAAGCTGCTTAAATAGCTGTATATTAGAGAATTTAATTAGGGGCTTAGCATATATGGCGAGCCCCTAATTTGCTTTTTGGGGGAGGTGTTGCTATATAACTAGCAGTTAACTATTTATAAAAGCCTTGAAGGAGGGGGAGCGATCTCTAGCAAAAATACCGATGATTTATACGTTCTAGCGACAGATTTGGACGGAACGTTTTTAGAAAGTAAAAACCCACAGGAAGATACACTTTACAGGTATTTACATGATAATCCGGATATTATGGTTGTGTTTAATACTGGCCGCAATATCGAGTTGATTTACCCGTTATTAGCAGAGATGGCGATACCTAATCCTACCTATATTATTGGTGATGTAGGGGCATCTGTTTTGCAGCATAAAGATGGCGTTATTGAACCGGTTCAGCCGCTTCAAAATGATATTACAAATAGATGGAATAGGGCGGTTGAATCAATTTCTGATTTGCAGCATCGCTTGGAAGAGCTAGAGCTACAGGATCAGCCGCAAGAGCGCCGCAAGTCATTCTATGTCACAGGAGATACTATTCCCTATGATCTTGTGGATGAGCTTAAAACGCGTGATTGTGATGTGTTGCACTCTAATGAGATTTATCTCGATATTTTGCCGAAAGATACGAATAAAGGCTCAACTCTGAAGGCGCTTATTGAGCATCTTGGCGTAGATAAAGAGCGTGTTTTAGTGGCTGGTGATACGCTTAATGATTTGAGTATGTATCAGCATGGTTTTAAGGGCGTGGTTTTGGGTAATTCTGAAGAGCCTTTAAAAGAAGCCGCGCGCGGTCTTGATAATGCTTATTATTCAGATGGTCATGGTACTGATGGCATCTATGAAGCTTTGAAATATTTTGGTGTTATCCAAAAAGATTTGGAGCAAGATCTTAAAAAAAAAGAGTTCGGAACGTCTGACCTTGTAATGGTCTATCACCGCATGCCTTTTCAGGAAAGTCGTGAAAATGGTCAGTTTGTGCGGAAAAAACATGCTAGCCCAAATGGGATTTTGCCAACGCTTCTAGGCTTTTTTAATAATAAAGAGCGCGGATCTTGGGTGGCTTGGACGAAAGCGGAAAGCCGTAATCCTGAAAATTTTGAGCGTCATGCTATTGTTGACGCTGAGAAATACGAGAATTTGCGTGTGGCGCGTGTGCCGCTCACTCAAGAAGATGTGCGCATATTTTATGAGGTGTTTTCGAAAGAAGCGTTCTGGCCGATGCTCCACTCTTTTCATGAGCAGGCAAGTTTTGATCATGAGCATTGGGGGCATTTTCTCGAGATTAATGAGATATTTGCGCAAGAGGCGGCTAAGGAAGCTGCTGAAGGGGCAACGGTTTGGATTCATGACTATAACTTATGGATGGTGCCGCAATATCTTCGTCAGCTTCGTCCTGATGTGAAGATCGCTTTTTACCATCACACGCCTTTCCCGTCTGCGGATATCTTTAATATGATCCCTTGGCGTCATGATATTATTTCATCGCTGCTGCAATGTGATTATGTGGGATTCCATATTCCAATTTATGTTGATCATTTTGTGAATACGGTGCGTTCTAATTACAAGGCAGAGATTGTTGAGAAGAAGGAAGCGGCTCCGCGCTTTAAGACATATGGCTGTGCGATTGGTGTGGATCGCTATGGTGTTGAGTTACAAACAGAGCTTAATACTGTGCGTTTAGGTGCGCACCCTGTCGGTATTAATTGCCAATATGTTGCGGAATTGGCTTCGTCTGATCGTATAGAGAAATTAAGTGAGCAAATACGTGAGGAAATTGGCGAAGATTGTAAGTTGATCGTTTCGATTGAGCGCACGGATTATACGAAGGGGCCGGTTGATAAACTCAAGGCGTTTGAATATTTCTTGGAAAAGCATCCTGAGATGCAGGGGAAAGTTACGCTCTTTATGGTGTGTACACCGCCTGCTAAGGGGATGAAAATCTATGAGGATATTGCGCAAGATATTGCTTATCACGTTGGGCTTATTAATGGGCGTTACGGTTCATATAAGTGGACGCCTATACGCTATGTGAACCGGATGATACCGTTTGAGGATGTGATTGCTTATTATCGTGCTGGTGATATTGGTTGGGTAACGCCTTTGCGTGATGGCTTGAATCTTGTGGCAAAGGAATATGTGATGGCGCAAGATGCGAGCGGGTCTAAAGGGGCGCTTATTTTATCTGAATATGCTGGGGCAGCGGTTGAGCTTCATGGCGCATTTTTGGTTAACCCTTATGATAAGCGCGATATGAGCGAAACCATTATTCAAGCGCTTAATGCGCCTGAAAATGAGCGTGCATCACGTTTGAACCGCATGGCCAATATTATTCGTGGATATGATGTTAATGCGTGGGGGCGTGACTTCCTAGATAGCGTTCAGGAGGCCGATACGGTTACCGTTGATAAAGAGCGTCCAGTAGCTGCATAGCGTGGACGTTTTAAGCGGCCATAATGCTGCTGATAGAATTTATAAGGGTTTTTCCTTTCTCAGTCAGGAAAATCTCTTTTCTGCGCTTTTCTTGTTTTGAAATCATCACTGTAACAAGGTTATAAGGCTGTCCTTTTTGACGTGAGTCGGAGAGGGCGCCTACAATTCTGGAAACGGTGGATAGAGACAGGCCCGTTTTCAATGAAAGCTCTGTAAGTGACAGCCCTTCATTCGCTGAGATTTCAACCATGCAGATTGCGTAGTGAAGTGGAAAGTCAGAATCTATTTTTTGTAGCTCATGCATTAAAGCTAAAAAATGTTTTAAGTGTGTGTCCATGTGCCTTTTACTCGCTTAAAGCTTGTTTGTTTTATATGAAGGCGTTTAATACGCTATCATTTCCCTGTTCGGAAATAAGTCTATAGCGATTGCCTAATATATCAAACAGCAAACTCTCACGCTTGTATAATCGGCTGTGAGTAAAGCTAACTGAATGATGGGCATGTTCATTTTTATAATGAGTCCATGCCTATCCACACATGTTTATTTTTGTTGTTACTCTTCAAGTAGCAAGAATTAATCTTTATGTCAAATTTATTGCTTATTGAGATAGCGGGATAAAAAACGCTCTTTTATTGCGTTTTGCTTTAGATCGGGGAGTGTATCAATTTTATCATGTAAGCTGTTACGCATGATATGTGGCCCTTTGATGGTTACTTTGTCTAAGATAACGATAGGGTTTTTGTGTATACCGTTAATGACAATAGGGGGGCTGGACATCTCAAGTTTATTGGTATCGGCGTCTATATAGTTGCAGCCATGCATGAGTTGGGCGCTCATGAAATTGAGGCTAAAGCATGATAGGCCTGAAAATGTGCTGGCGCAGATGATCGCGCCATTAATGTCAGTGGCTCCAAATTGAGCGTGTGTGAAATTACAGTTTTTTAGATTAGAGTAGCAAAGGCAACAGTTATAGAGTGTTGTGTTTTTGAAAGTGGCGTTCGTTAAGGTGCTTTCTGAGAGGTTCGCGCCTGAGAGATTGGTGTTTGTGAAATCTGCAAAGGGGAGGATGGCATCATCCAGATTGGCGTTATTGAGGTTTTGATTTCTGAGGTCGGCCGCAGAGAGGTTTATTTTCTTACGCACGGCGTCTTCTAAGCAAGATTTAAAACACTCATATTGCCCTTGGAAAAGTATGTCACTGCTATTCAGCTTGGATATTTTGTGTAGTTTCATTTGTGAATCCCCATTAGCCAGTATTTATTCTACTGGTTTTTTTTAAGTTTTAAACTAATAATTGTATATTAGTATTTTTAAGTTGTATGTATGCAATAGTTGATATATAGGAAGTTTTGTCAAGTAAAAATTGTATTATCAATTGTTTTTTTATCCGGGTTGCTTAAGTTAAGGGCATGGATGCAAGTGATTCAAATCAGGATGAGAATGCTTTGCCTGCGCTGCTTAGCGGGGCGGATATTATTCGTGGCTATGTGAAGATATTGCCTGAAACGCCTGGCGTATATCGTATGATTGATGAGGCGGGGCAGGTTCTCTATGTCGGTAAGGCGAAAGCGCTGAAAAAGCGTTTGCGAAACTATACAAACATAGCCAAACTGCCGATCCGTTTGCAAAGGATGGTTGCAGCGACCAAGACCATGGAATTTGTGCATACGCACACAGAGGCTGAAGCTCTGCTTTTAGAGAGTAATCTTATTAAAAAGCTTAAGCCTCGTTATAATATTTTGCTGCGTGATGATAAGTCTTTCCCTTATATCTTGCTGACGGGAGATCATGATTTTCCGCAGGTTTTGAAGCATCGCGGTGCTAAGAAACGTAAAGGCGAGTATTATGGTCCTTTTGCGGGGGTAGGGGATGTTAATCGCACGATCGCACTGTTACAGCGCATCTTTATGCTTAGAAATTGTACGGATAGCTATTTTGAAGCGCGCAAGCGGCCATGTCTTCAATATCATATAAAGCGCTGTACTGCGCCTTGTATGGGGATGGTGAGTCAGCAGGAATATGCGCTGCAAATCTCTGAGGCTAAATCTTTTTTAGAAGGTGAGAATGCGAGTATTCAAAAGCGCATGGCTCAGTCTATGGATGAGGCCAGCGAGAAAATGGAATATGAGCTGGCGGCGCAATATAGAGACCGAATAAAAGCGCTGAGTGCGGTGCAAGCGCGTCAGGATATTAATGTTGAGGGTTTAAGAGATGCGGATGTTATAGCCTTGGTGCAGCGGGAGGGGAAAAGCTGTGTGCAGGTATTTTTCTTCCGAGGAGGGCGTAATTTCGGCAATCGTGCTTATTTCCCGCGCCATGATCGTGAGGAGGCTATAGAGAGCGTTATGGGCGCTTTTCTGGCTCAGTTCTATCAGAATAAAGCGGCTCCACGTGAAGTGTTGGTTAATGAGCTACCAGTTGAACGTACTTTATTGGAGGAGGCGCTATCAGGAGAGCATAAGGTTAAGATTACCTCGCCGCAGCGTGGTGATCGCCGCCGTGTGATGGAGTTTGTTATTAAGAATGCTGAGCAGTCTTTGGCTGTGAATGTCGCGCAGAAAGCGAGTGAGCTTGCAATGCTAGAAGAAGTGAGCGCTCTGTTTAATATGGATGAAACGCCTAAACGTATAGAGGTCTATGATAATAGCCATATTTCAGGAACGAATATGGTCGGGGCGATGATTGTTGCCGGAGAAGAGGGGTTTAATAAAAATTCATATCGTAAATTTAATATTCGTGAAGCTGGGGCTTCTGATGATTTTGCGATGATGCGCGAGGTTATGAGGCGGCGTTTCAAAAAAGTTTTGGAGGGCGGCGATGAGATTGAGACGCTTCGCGCACAAGGCGAGTGGCCTGATTTATTGTTAATTGACGGTGGGTTAGGGCAGCTTTCTTCAGTTACGGAAGTGCTTGAGGATTACGGCATATTTGATCAGCTTTGCGTTGTTGCGATCTCTAAGGGGCCGGATAGAAATGCGGGGCGCGAGCAATTTCATATGAATGGACGAGAGAGTTTTACTTTGCCCGAAAATACAGCGGTGCTGCATTATTTGCAGCGCTTGCGTGACGAAGCGCATCGTTTTGTAATTGGGGCGCATCGCACACGTAGAACTAAGCAAATAACCGATTCGCCGCTTGATGGTATAGCTGGTATTGGTGCGAAAAAGAAAAAAGCTTTGCTGGCATATTTTGGCTCTGGTAAAGCTGTTGCGGCTGCTGGCGTCGAGGATTTGGAGTTAGTCGAAGGCGTATCGAAAGTGCTGGCGCAGCAGATCTATGATCATTTTCATTAAGCTTTTAAAATTAAATATATAGTTTAATTCACAAAATGTTTTTCTTTTTAAACAATGGCTTAGTATAATAACTTAAATTCTCTCTTGCGGGGTATTTAGGTGCGTGCTACGGTCTTTTCATACTCAAAACCAACATGAAATTTGCTGTCACTCAATGAACAGCATGTGCGTTTACTATTGAAAGGATCAATATATGTTTCATCGTGTGAAATCCGAAGCTATCGAAGAAGAAGCTCAAATTGTTGAAGATATGACAGTAAGTGAAGACAGTGACACGGCTGAAACTAGCTCTGTTGACGCTTCTGATGAAGTCTCAGATGAAGGCGAAATCGTTGAAAGTTCTGAAGAAACATCTTCAGAAAAAGGTGGTTTCTCTTATCAGCGTCAACCACAATCACGCCCAGCAGCGGGTGGTTACCCTGGTTCTTCTGCTCCTTCTTATAACCCGGCAACGACTAGCTATAGCGCGCCTGCTATTCGTAAGGACGCTCCAGTAGCGCCACAGCAAGCAGCGTCTGCAAGCACTTCTGATCGTCGTTTGACTATCGGTTCAGGCATTACAATGTCTGGTGAGATTGAATCTTGTGACTATCTACTTGTTGAAGGTACAGTAGAAGCAGCACTTAAAGGTGCGAATGTTTTAGATATTGCTGAAAGCGGTACATTCTACGGTACAGTTGAAATTGATGAAGCAACAATTGCTGGTCGTTTTGAAGGCGACATCACTGTTCACGGTCGTTTAACAATCAGTGCGACTGGTACAGTGACAGGATCAATTGCTTATAAAGAACTTGAAATTGAAGCCGGTGCAGTTATTGATGGTAAACTTACACCATTAAGCGCAGTTTCAAAATCTAGCTCAATGCCTGCTAAGGCTGCTCCAGCTAAGGCTTCTAAGCCAAAGTCTAAAGAAGAGAGCAAGTCAAAAGCCCCTGCAAATAATGAAGGTGGTTTATTCAGCAAGGCAGCTGCTGAGTAAAAATAAATTTACATAATTTGTAGATTTTTATTTGATTTATTGAACATATATGCTATAGAGCCAAACTTCACAGTTAAAGTTTGGCTCTATTTTTTTATGGGGCCAGTAAATTTAAATAGAAAGTTCAAATCCGTTGCGCGGTTCGCAGGATTTGAGATGTGAGACTATAAATGAAACATGATGTATTAAACCTGCTGGTTGCGGTGGGCATTGGTGTATTTATAATTGCACTTAACTATAATTTCTCTGGTCAGCAGCATAGCGCTCATGCGGCGGTAAATGCTTCACGTGAGTTTAATAGCTCATATTCAGAAAGAGAGCGTGAGGCGCTTCGTCGTGATTTGGCTCTATCGGATAAGAATATCCTCGATATGACAGGGCGTGATGTATATGAGCTGCTTGATCAGCCAGAGCTAGTGCGCCGCGATTTACCTACTGTTATTTGGCAGTACCGCACAGAGGCTTGTGTGCTTGATCTTTACTTTACAACAGATAGTGAAAATGTTGAGGCTGAGCCAATCGTTCATTATGAGGTGAGAGCGCGTCAATCTGGTCATGTGGCAGAAAAAGTAAAAGGCGGCTGTATTGCTTCTTTGTTGAAGCCACGAGCTTATTTCGCTGTTTTGGACTCACAAGCGTTTTTCAAATCGACGTTATAGTACAATATAAACAGCTAATATAAATTATAAGACGGTTTAGCAGCTCTGCTAGGCCGTTTTGTCTTTATAGGCACAAAGATCATAGACAAGACAGTTTGCGCAGTCAGGCTTGCGTGCTTTGCAAATATAGCGCCCTTGTAGAATTAGCCAGTGATGGGCGTGAAGCATGTATTCATCTGGTACGACTTTAAGAAGCTTTTTCTCTGCCTCATTTACATTCTTGCTGGGGGCTAGGCCAGTGCGGTTTGATACGCGAAAGATATGGGTGTCTACGGCCATGGTCGGATGTTTGAAATATTCATTAAGCACGACATTAGCTGTTTTTCTGCCTACACCGGGCAGGCTAACGAGGGCATCCATGTCTTCAGGGACTTCACCATTATATTTATCTGTGAGGATTTGCGCCATAGCGATTACGTTTTTCGCTTTTGTGTTGTAAAGACCAATGGTTTTAATATGCTCCTTTAAACCGTCTAGGCCGAGTTCCAGCATTTTTTGTGGTGTGTCGACTTTTTCGAAAAGCGCTTTAGTGGCTTTATTGACCCCCACATCTGTGGCTTGCGCGGATAACGTAACGGCTACGAGTAGGGTATAGGCATTCGTCCATTCCAGATCGCTTTTTGGCTCCGGGTTTTGCTCTTCTAAGCGGCGAAAAAATTCAATTCTATTGGCTTTATTCATATTTTTTTATCTCAGCTTATCGGGCAATAGGCAATGGATTGCGCGAATTTCGGGTGCTAATCTTGTGAATTTATTTGCCATAAAATTTTACATAAGCCTTATTTTTGTGTATTATATTTTCATAATAAATAAAAGGTGTGTAAGGAAATGGGTATTTCAAAATTAATGCAGGCGGCTAAGTCAGTTCTCTCAGGGGAGAGTAATGAACCTAATAAATGTTTAGATATACATACTAAGATTGTAGATCGCTTGTTAGAAAACCCAGTTGAACCAAGCGCTGGTAAAGAGAGTATTGCTGGCTATTTTGATAGCTTGTCAGTGGGATTAAAATTACATGAATATTTTGATTATTCAGTTGTACAGAAAACGTTCTTAAAGAGTGCTAGTAAGCCTTTTGTTTTAGATGGTGATCTAGGTGAAAAAGTTAAATCCGTTTTTGAAGGCGTTTTTGATCCCCGTAAATGGGATAATTTAGAAACTATGAAAGACGCGTGGGAGGGGATTCCTGAAGAGGTTAAAAAACTACACTTCAATGATAGTGATGTGCAGTATCCAGGTAGTATCTACCACCAAGCCGTTGCAGACTTTGCCATGGCACAAAACGCTCAGGTTAAACCAACTATTCCGGATAATCTATATGATATTAAGAGCGGTAAGCCATTACAGACCAAGGACGTCTCGCATGGAGAAAAGCCCGCTGCTCGGAGCATCGTTCCCGTTCAAGCCTAAAGCCCATTGAGCAGCTTTTAGAGCGCCGCGCGCATAGAGCGCGCGATCAGAGGCTTGTTGTTTAATCTCTATGCGCTCACCATCTCCTAAGAAATAAATTGTGTGTTCACCAACCGCGTCACCGCCGCGAATGGTTGAAAAGCCTATTTGCCCATCGATACGCTCACCTGTATGGCCTTCACGTGAGAGAACGCATACTTTATCGAAATCGACATTACGGGCCGCGGCTGCGACTTTGCCGAGCATAATAGCTGTGCCTGATGGGGCATCGACTTTGTGTTTATGGTGAGCCTCTACGATTTCTATATCATAATCGGGTAGGGCTTTTGCCGCTTTTTCTACTAGAGCAGCAAGTGCCGTAACAGCAACAGACGTATTGGCTGCGTATATAACCGGAACAGATTTGGAAAGCTCAGTTATAGCGGCTTCATCTTCAGCGTTAAGGCCTGTTGTTGCAATAAGGATCGGTGTGTTTGTTTCTTTCGCAAGCGCGATATGTTTGCGCGTTGCTTCGGGCAGGGTGAAGTCGATAATGAAATCTGAGCGCTCAAAAAGCTCTTGCGCGTTATTGGTGACAAAAAACTCGACGCCATCGAGTTTCCCTTGGCGTGTTGTGCCGCCAGCGAGTTTGAAATCTGGCCAGTTGCCGCTGAGTAATTCTTTTGTGAGTAAGTGTCCGACGCGTCCTGTGCAGCCTGTAATACCGATTTTGTAAGCCATGTTCTGATCTATCTTTTATGTTTGTTTTTATCGTTATTTTTATTGTTGTCGCTTGAAGCTGTTTAAGCTGTCTAGGATTTCATCATACAATATCGAGCCGAAAGGCATAGTGATTTTCTCAAATTGTGCGAGCTCGATGAGGTCTATCAGATCGCCGAGAAGATACCAGCGGGAATCGAAGGGGAAATCACTTTTGGTAACGAGAAGTTGAAATGGCTCTTTATTAACGCTTTCGGCTAAAAGCTGGCATGCAATATCGAGTTCTTTTTGGCCAACGCCTGCATCACTCATCGCTAGGGCGATATCGCCAGAAGCATAGGTAATGTCAGCGATATCCAAGGGTAGGCCAGAAATATAACCAAGTGAAACTTCAACACCAGTCTTCTTGTCGAGCCAGGTTGTGGCTGCAAGAGCATCATTGAAATTTAATGGGGTTATGTTAGTGACATCAGCCATAGAAGGAGTTATAGCCGATTCATCTAATCTTTCAAGTCATCCCAGAATTCTTTGACCTTGCCAAAGAAGCCGCTTGCTTCAGGGGAATGCTTGCCGGTTTTATCATCTTCGAAATCTTTATCGAGCGCTTTGAGCATATCTTGTTGTTTTTTATTAAGATTTACCGGCGTTTCTACGAAGGTTTCGATGAATAGATCACCTTTGGACTCTGAGCCGAGAATGCTCATGCCTTTACCTCTCAGGCGGAATTGTTGACCTGTTTGTGTTCCAGCAGGGATTTTGACCTTTGCGGATTTTTCTTCGATCGTTGGGACTTCTACTTCGCCGCCGAGCGCTGCTTTTGTCACAGTGATTGGTACGCGGCAGTGAAGGTTTGCGCCTTCACGTGCAAAGAGCTTGTGTGGTTTGACGACCAATAAAACATAGAGATCGCCTTTAGGGCCACCTTGCACACCAGCTTCTCCTTCGCCGGAGAGGCGGATGCGGCGTCCTGTATCTACGCCAGCAGGGATCTTGACTTTAAGGGTTTTGTTCTTTTGAACGCGGCCTTGGCCATTACAGGATTTACAAGGGTCTTTAATGATCGTGCCTTGACCATTACAGGTCGGGCAAGTGCGCTCTACTGTAAAGAAGCCTTGTTGTTGGCGGATACGGCCTTGACCATTACATGTTGAACAGTTTGTAGAGCCTGAGCCGCTTGCTGCGCCAGAGCCATTACAGCCTTCACAAGTGTCATTGACGGGGATTTTGATTTTGGCTTCTTTGCCGTTATGGGCATCTTCTAAAGAGATTTCCATTGTGTATTGGATATCATTACCACGGCGAGGGCCAGAAGAGCGACCACCACGGCCGCCGCCGCCGCCCATGAAATCGCCGAACATATCTTCGAAAATATCAGAGAAAGCACCTGCGCCGCCAAAGCCACCGCCCATGCCGCCGCCGCCCATTGAGCCGTCAAAGGCTGCTGAGCCATATTGGTCATAAGCGGCACGTTTTTGTTCATCTTTTAAGATGTCGTAGGCTTCATTGATTTCTTTGAATTTATTTTCAGCATCCGGATTATCTTTGTTTTGGTCCGGGTGATATTTCATCGCTAGCTTACGATAAGCTTTCTTGATTTCGTCTGCTGAGGCGCTTTGTTCAACGCCAAGGGTTTTGTAAAAATCTTTAGACATGGTTCTTATACCTTGCTTCCAATAAAGTTGCTCCATAGACGAGCAAACAGGGATTGTCCGTTATTATCATTTATCGCGCTTTGCTTTGTTTCGCGTATCATGCGGTTATAAGCAATGCGGCTTTCTCGTGTTTTTAATGCTGAATAGGCTTCGTTTATAAGGTGAAAGCGTTGTTCAGCATGTGTGCGGTTGGCTGGATTGCGATCTGGATGATGCTTAAGGGCTTGTAAGCGGTAGGCGCGTTTGACCTCTTCGTCAGAGGCTTGTGGCGTTATCTTTAAGACATCATAATAAGAGGGCATTCTTAAAGCCAGTCCTTGTTCATACAAAAAGTAAAAGTTGCGAGGTTGATCAGCCACGTATTTATACGTTTTTAACCGTCCTCGCAACATATCACATTTAATTAATTATGATGACTTCTCATCCTCGTTTTCGTCTTCATCTTCCTCGATTTCAAGATCAGTGAAGTCTGCATCGATGATGTCATCATTGCCGCCAGTAGCTTCTGCTTCAGGGCTGTGTGCTGCGCTATCCTCTTCGCCTGCAGCGTCTTCTTGCGCCTTGCGGTAAGCAAGTTCACCAAGTTTCATTGCTGCTTGCTGAAGTGCATCAGTTTTCGCTTTGATGTCATCTGGCTCGTTGCTGTCCATTGCATCTTTAAGATCTGCTATGGCTGATTCAATCGCTGATTTTTCTTCAGCAGGGACATCACCGCCAAATTCTTCCATAGATTTCTCAGTGGCATGGATCAGGCTTTCAGCATGGTTCTTCGCTTCAACAGCTTCACGCTTTTTCTTGTCACCTTCAGCATTTGTTTCAGCGTCTTTTACCATCTGGTCGATATCTTCTTCCGAGAGACCACCAGAGGCTTGGATACGGATTTGCTGCTCTTTGTTCGTCGCTTTGTCTTTTGCAGAGACTTGAACGATACCGTTCGCATCAATGTCAAAAGTCACTTCGATTTGTGGCATGCCACGTTGTGCTGGTGGGATACCAACTAGATCGAATTGACCGAGAAGCTTGTTATCAGCAGCCATTTCACGCTCACCTTGGAAGACGCGAATTGTCACAGCGTTTTGGTTGTCCTCAGCTGTTGAGAAGACTTGGCTTTTCTTCGTTGGAATTGTTGTATTACGCTCGATGAGCCTTGTGAATACGCCGCCCAAAGTCTCGATACCAAGTGAGAGTGGTGTAACATCAAGAAGAAGAACGTCTTTCACGTCACCTTGTAAAACACCACCTTGGATCGCTGCACCGTCTGCCACAACTTCATCAGGGTTTACGCCTTTGTGAGGCTCTTTACCGAAATAGTCTTTAACAGTCTCGATCACTTTTGGCATACGTGTCATACCACCAACCATGATCACATCATCAATCTCAGATGGCTTGAGGCCTGCATCTTTAAGGGCTTTTTTCACTGGGTCGAGTGAGCGCTTGATGAGGTCTTCTACAAGGCTTTCAAGCTTAGAGCGTGAAAGGTTGATTTGAAGGTGTTTAGGGCCTGACGCATCTGCAGTTACGAAAGGAAGGTTCACTTCTGTTGATGAGCTTGATGATAGCTCGATCTTTGCTTTTTCTGCAGCTTCTTTTAGACGCTGAAGGGCGAGTTTGTCTTCACGAAGATCGATACCATCAGATTTCTTAAACTCATCTGCTAGATAGTCGATGATACGAAGGTCGAAGTCTTCACCACCAAGGAAGGTATCACCATTTGTTGATTTCACTTCGAAAACGCCATCGCCGATCTCTAGAACAGACACGTCAAATGTACCACCACCAAGGTCGTATACGACGATTGTACCGGATGATTTTTTATCCAGACCATAAGCAAGCGCTGCTGCTGTTGGTTCGTTAATGATACGCTCAACTTCTAGGCCAGCGATTTTACCAGCATCTTTTGTTGCTTGGCGCTGTGCATCGTTGAAGTATGCAGGTACTGTGATAACAGCTTTTGTTACTTTTTCACCTAGGAAGTTTTCCGCTGTTTCCTTCATTTTTTGTAGGATCATTGCTGAAATTTCTGCAGGTGATTTCTTTTCGCCATCAATTTCCACCCATGCATCACCATTGTCACTTTCAACAATGTGGAATGGGGCTTTGCTTGCCATATCTTGTACTTGCGCGTCTTTGAAAGGACGGCCGATCAAACGTTTTACAGCGTAAAGTGTGTTTGCAGGGTTTGTGACTGCTTGGCGCTTTGCTGGCTGACCAACAAGACGTTCGCCATCTTTAGTGAAAGCAATCATTGAAGGGGTTGTTCTTGCGCCTTCAGCATTTTCAAGGATGCGGGCTTCTTTGCCGTCCATTACTGCTACACAAGAGTTTGTTGTACCGAGGTCGATACCGATGATTTTAGACATGCTTTTATCTCCTTATATTAAGCAAGATTTTTTAGTCTTTGCCTTTTGCTTTTTTACGACGTTGCTTCATCGCTCATGGCCAATTTGGCCTATTCGCGTTTCGCGCCTTGTATAAAAGTCAAAATGCTTTGACTAAGTTTTTTTAATATTCGCGGCCCAATATTAGGCACCGCGTTAGTTATATATATAGCATCGCTAGCGATAGAATCCAGAGCCTAGTGAAAATTTTCGACAAAAAATTCTTTAAGCGCTGGTGTCAATGTTATCGCCGGGATGTGACTCTGAGCCTTGTTGTGGGGCTGAGCCGTCATCTTTTGTGACCCCCACACGGGCCGGACGAAGTAGGCGTTCGTGAAGTGTGTAGCCAGGCTCCATAACTTGCATAACAACGCCTGCAGGTTTGCCTGGAACGGGCGCTTCAAACATCACTTCATGGAAGTTTGGATTAAAAGGCTCATCTAGCGGATTAATTTTAACAATACCATGCTTTTCAAAGCTGCGCAGCAGAACGCGTTCTGTGGCTTCAACACCTTCAACAAAGTTCTTAAGGCGTGGCTCTGTATCAAGCATATCTGATGGAACGGCTTCTAGCGCACGGCGTAGATTGTCTGAAATATCGAGTAGGTCTTTGGCAAAGCTCGAGATTGCGAATTTAGAAGCATCTTCGCGGTCTTTTTGCGCGCGTCTACGTGTGTTCTCTGCTTCTGCCATTGCGCGGACAGCTTGATCCTTTAAGGTATCAATTTCATTTTGTAGCGCGGTAATGATGGCTTTGCTTTGCTCTGAAGATATAGCATCCTCACCGTCATCGCTGCCGATGGCTGCTTCATGAAGATCGTCTTCCTCTTCGATAGCGGTAGGGGCTAGTGGATCGTCTGATTTGATCGCGTCATTCATTGCCGCTGCTTCTGCTTCAAGGCGGGCAGAACGCTCAGCTAAGGTTTCTTGATGTTCTGCTTGGGGTTGCTCAGAATTCTTGTTCATTAGGTTCTCTCGTTATTATTCAGATTTTATTATGCGAGCTATTTAACGACAATTACTCAGTTATGCCAGGCGTTTTGATGAAAATAGGTCGTTTAACCTCTACTTTACTCAAGCCTTCGGCATTATTGTTCAGTTCAGTTAGCTCTATATTACCTAACTTAGTGATTTCATCTGCTTCGTCAAGCTGGTGAGCATAAGCACCATCTACATCGACAAAATAGAGTTTGTCTTTGTTTGCTTCAGATGTGCGGAATTGAGGAAGGAAGTCTGTTAATGGTAAGAGGCCTCGTGCACGTGCGAATTCTATGACTTTCTTTTGGTTGCCTTCATTCATGTCGATAGAATTATTGAACAGGATGACTGTGTTTTTAGGATAAAACCAGTGCACAATCTTGTTATTGTTATCTGTATATTCCATGCCTAAACGTGCAAGGGCGTTAGGTGGGGCTACAAGGAAAACCTTTTCATCGTCAAGCGCTGCAATCTCATAACTTAGCAATGTGCCCATCTCACGGATATTGATGTCAATTTTATTGGCGTTAAATTCTTGGAGTTCGTTGCTTGTGATGGTCACATCAGCGTATGCGGCGTTTGTAGACATTTTACAAGGGTGCTGATTATAGCGCGGTGAATCATCTATTTTTACTTCCGCCGGGTCTATCTCTATTACATAGGCGCGGCCTCGCTTATCTGTTTTTAAGCGGGTAGGGCGCACATTTAAGCACCCTGCAATGCTGCCAGGGGCTTCGAGACGGATTGTGAATTCTTTTTTGCCAGATGAGTTTTCTTCACGAATGAAGACCGGGCGATAAGCAACTGCAGGGACAATGCCAGAGGTTGTGCGGACTGTTCCGCTCAGGCCGTCGTAATTATCAACGAAATCGGGGATATAGTGGGGATCATGTTGGGCGATAAAGTCTTTGTCTGCAAAACTAGGAAGGGCATGCAATGAGATGCCTGAGACAAGAAGAGCGGTTAGAAGTGTTTTTTTGAGATATTTAGACATGTTCTATCAGCATTTTCGTTATTGAACCCAGTTATAAGCTTTACAAGGTGTGGTGGGGGCTTCGCAACTCTAAAGAGGGGCTCCTGTGAGTTCATCCACGATCTTTATTGAATTCATTGCTTTTATCTACTTTTGGGGCTTGTTTGTAGAGGTTGAGTTGAGTAGTTGTAGAGGGCAATTTAATTTATGAAGACTAAATAAGGATATTAGAAATGAGCAGCAGACCTTCAGGACGTAAGCTAGAGCAAATGCGAGATGTGGAGATTATTACGAATGTCTCTAAACACGCTGAGGGCTCATGTTTAATAAAGTTTGGCGATACACATGTGTTGTGTATGGCGAGTGCTGAAGAGAAGGTGCCAGGCTGGATGAAGGGCACTGGTGCGGGATGGGTGACTGCGGAATATGGGATGTTACCGCGCTCAACTGGTTCACGAATGGACCGTGAGGCGGCGCGTGGTAAGCAATCTGGTCGTACTCAAGAGATACAGCGTTTGATTGGTCGTGCTTTGCGTGCGGTTGTTGATATGGAGAAGCTCGGTGAGCGTCAAATCAGAATAGATTGTGATGTTATTCAAGCTGATGGCGGTACACGCACAGCCTCAATTACTGGCGGTTTTGTTGCTATGCATTTAGCGATGCAACATCTGGTTAATGTTGGTTTGCTCAAGGAAGTGCCTGTAACAGATATGGTTTCAGCTATTTCTTGCGGTATTTATGAAGGCGATGCTGTGCTTGATCTTGATTATGATGAGGATTCATCTGCTGATACGGATGCTAATTTCGTGATTACAGGTAAAGGCGGGATTTGCGAGATTCAAGGGACTGCTGAAAATGAGCCTTTTAGTGAAGCTGAATTTTTAAAGCTTTTGGAATTTGCTAAGAAGGGCTGTTCAGAGTTAACAGCTATTCAAAAGCAGGCGCTGGGACTTTAAGGTTTATGCACCGTTTATTCGAAGAGAAAGAGCTGGTCGTCGCTACGCATAATGCGGGGAAAGCTAAGGAGATCGCGGCGCTTTTAGGGCCGTTTATCTCTCGGTTTTACACCGCGAATGATCTTGATTTTCCTGAGCCAGAAGAGACGGAAGATAGCTTTGTCGGAAATGCAGCCTTAAAGGCTTTATCTGCTGCGCAATATACAGGCAAAGCGGCCTTGGCGGATGATAGTGGTTTCTGTGTTGAAGCTTTAGATGGTGCGCCGGGGATTTATTCTGCGCGCTGGGCTGAGAATGAGCACGGTGAGCGTGATTTCAATTATGCGATGGAGCGCGTGCGTCAAGCTCTTGTTGATAAAGGAGTAGAGGCACAAGGAGCTAAGGCTTCTTTTGTGTGTGTTCTTTCACTTGCTTGGCCTGATGGGCATGTGGAGAGCTTTGAAGGGCGCGTTCATGGTCAGCTTTGTTTTCCGCCGCGTGGTGATAAGGGTTTTGGTTATGATCCGATTTTTGTTCCTGATGGATATGAGCAAAGTTTTGCAGAGATCGATTCGCAGGAAAAACAGGCCATATCACATAGAGGTAAGGCGTTTGAGGCGATGATTGCAGGGTGCTTTAAGGCTCTGGTGGCTTAGATGCTAATGTTTACATAATTTGAATTTTGTTTAAGATCAATAGCTTGTGCGGAAAAATTGACTTTTCATGCGATGAGATGTATATAAAGCCCATCGTTAAATACGGTATGAGATATTGGAGTCATAAAAATGTTAAAAATTATAAATAAAAAAATGATCGTTGCTCAAGGTACTGTGATGGGTGTGCTTCTGAGTGGAACTTCTCAAGCGCATGCGCAGGTTGGTGACAATGATTTTAGTGTTATCGCTGAGAATATTGCTGACTCAGTTGAAGAGCTTCCAGGCTTGTTGTCTGCCTTTGCTTACATGATTGGCTTGCTTATGGGTGTTTTAGGGGTTCTTAAAATTAAGGATCATGTTGAAAACCCTTCACAAACACAGCTTAAAGATGGAGCAATCCGTTTGGCTGCTGGTGGTGCGCTTTTCGCTCTGCCTATGTTGTTTGAATCAATGCAGAATACAATTGGTCTAACAAATAACCTTGTTGAGCCTGCAGAGCTTGAAGGTGCGACGTTCCGCATTAGACCATAATCTAATCGCTTTTGCGAAAGTATAAAGAATGCAAAATCAAGGCCAGATTGGTATATATTTCCACTGGCCTTTTTGCTTGTCTAAATGTCCTTATTGCGACTTTAATGTCCATATAGCCAATGAAATAGATCATGCGCGCTGGGCTGATGCTTATATTAAATCTTTGAAATATTATGAGCGTTTGACGCGGGGGCGTATTGTGCGCTCTATCTTTTTTGGGGGCGGGACGCCCTCCTTAATGGCGCCTGAAACTGTTGAGAAAGTCATTGATGTGGTGCGTTCATTATGGCCGTGTGTGAATGATATGGAGGTTACGCTTGAGGCTAACCCGACCTCCATTGAAGGTGCTAAGTTTGAAGCATTTCGTTTGAGCGGTGTTAATCGTGTTTCGATGGGGGTTCAATCTTTTTATGATGAGGATTTGAAGTTCTTAGGGCGCACGCATAGTGCATCGCAAGCGCATGATGCGATCAAGATTGCTCGAGATGTTTTTGAGCGATATAGCTTTGATCTTATCTATGCGCGGCCTCATCAAACTATAGAGCAGTGGCGTGAGGAGCTTGGTGAAGCGTTGGAGCTTTCGGGCGGGCATATGTCTTTGTATCAGCTCACTATTGAGCGAAACACACCGTTTTACTTCGATTATAAGCAAAAGCGTTTTTCTATGCCAAAGGAGGAGCTTGCGGCTGATTTTTATGAATTTACTCAAGAAGTGATGTCTGAGGCGGGGATGCCCGCTTATGAGGTTTCGAACCACTGCGTTTCGGGGATGGAGTCTGAGCATAATCTTATTTACTGGCGTTATGGTGATTATATTGGTATCGGGCCAGGTGCGCATGGGCGCTTAACGCTTGGTGATGGTTATAAGTACGCGGTTAGGGAGCATCATGCACCATCTATTTGGCTTGATCGTGTGGAGGCCATGGAGGGTGTTGGAGATGATGAAAAGGCTGGTGCACACCCATTTGAAAGGCTGGCAAAGGAAGATGCTGCACTTGAATGTTTGATGATGGGGCTTAGGGTTTCAGAAGGTTTAAGCTTATCCCGTTTGGAAGCTGTTTTGGGCGCTGAGTGGGGGAGTTTTCTTGATCTTGATAAGATTAAGGCTCTGAGCAGTGAGGGGATGGCTGTTCTTGATGAAGAAGCCAAGAGGCTGACTTTAAGCACGCAAGGCCTTATGCGTTTAAATGCGCTTGTGCCTTACGTGCTTAAGTAATCTTTGCAGGCTTGTTAAGTGCTCTATTTTAAAATGCCTTGAGGAATTTTAATGCTTTGAAGAAGCGGCATAGCAGGCTGTCCGTTTAGCGTTATATTGCCGCTTGCGTCTCCAATGAGTGTGAAAATGTGCTTGTCACCTTGCTCTTCTGCTACTGAGAGCAGTGTTTCAAGTGATGTGGCAAATTGTTTGAACTCTTCAGCTTGCTCTTCCTGCGGATCGTTTGCAGCGGCTTGTACATAGCTTAACGTGTCAATAAGGCCAGTTATTGTTGTCGTGATTTTGCCTGTCGCTCCAGTAACCGATTCGATATCAGCTTTTACGTTACCAACTAGATCAATCGCATATAGATCAGCCTTTGAATGTAGTTCCAAGTCAATTTGGCTTTGTGCCATGGTTAGTAAGGCTGGCAGCTTCATCATTAACATGACAGGGTTGATTGCGCCATTCGCTGCGAGTTCACTCTCAAGAGATGCCCATATTTTTTTAACGGGGATTTTGTTGTTGTTAATTGAGATGTTTGCGCTGTGAGGGCTTAGCTGAGAATGGTTGTTTAATGTTGGATATGTTTGTGCATTATCATAGCCAAGGCTGATCTCGATGTTGGAGCTATCTTCTTGTAAGCCTTCTACGTTTAGGCTCATATCCATGCCTTTTAGATTTATGGATTGAAGATCATTGGCCGCTTTTGGGGCTAGGTTCATGTCTAGGACTTGCGCGATTTCATCATCGCCGTCACGCTGCATTTCCATGTTTTTTAAGGCAAAGCTCATGCCGAAGCTGTTGGTGAGTTTAAGTACGGTAGATGCGATTGCCTGCGGCGCTACCGCTTCACCGTTGCTCGCGCGTGTTGCCACTTCTTCGAATTCTTTTAAAGCACTTAGGGAGAGTTGATCGGCTGAGGTGCTTACAGACATTTCACCGAGTTTAAATGAGGCATTGGAATCTGGTGAGCTGATTTTAAAGCCTTTTAGTGAAGCTTGAGAAGGGCCGCTCCAAAGGTCAGCGTTGCTTGGCTCATTTTGAATGTTTGATGTGATGTCTATGTTTTCAATCGTAATGATCGCAGGGTGTCCGTCGGCATCAATAGAGATGTCCTTATAAAGTGCATTGAGCTTAATGAAGTTTTCAAAGCCTTCATGCCAGATACCTGTAGCGTTTTGGTTGCCGATATTCACTAGGAACTTTTGAGCTCCCGTCTTATCTAGTCCAATCCACTGGCTAGGGGTGGCAAAGGCTAGTCTCCACTCTTTGTCACTGTCGCCTGGGCGTGCATTGATGCTCGTGATGCCCATTTTGAGCGTGATTTTTTCTGGTGTTGCTGTTGGGTTCTCTTCATCTGTGTTGTCGAAATGCAGAGTTAATGCTGGAAGTGTGACGGCGTAGTAGCTTTCAGCTTCTTCTACGAGAACTTCACCTTCATATTCGATAGAGCTTTCAGCTTGATTTGCGTGCGCTTGAATGGTTTTGTCGATCTGCTTTTGAAATAAGGCCTTTAAATGCGCAGCGCCTTGTTCGTTAATATCATACTCACTTGCATATGAAAGTGTGCTGAAGGATAGAAAAACAGCGATTGTTAAGGTGAATTTTGTGAATATGCGCATATTTAAGGGGCCTTTGTGCTAAAAACGTGAAAATCCGTTGCTTTTGCGTGGACATTGATTACATCTATGGATTATAGTCTGGCTGATTTTCAAATTCAAAAGGTTTAAGGAGATATACTCACAGTGAGTTTATTACAGGCAATTGATACGCAATTTACAATAGGTGACGATGGACATGTATTGTATCAAAAACAAGCGAGTAACCCACTTCCAGGTGAAGTGGTGGCTAAACTTGTTAAAGGGGATGCGCCGCTTAAACCTGCAATCGAAATTATCGATGGGGCGAGTGCTTTTGATGGGCTTGAAAAAGAGCAAGTTTTAGAGCGTTTAAACACATGGTTAAAAGCGCATTTGAAAACAGTTTTGGAACTTCTCGTTAATCTTGAAGAAGAAAAAGAAACCGACGCTGCGCCTGTAAAGACTATCATTGAACGCGTTTATGGCTCTATGGGCATTTTGCCGCGTGAAGAGCTGGAAGATGTGATTTCTACATTGGATACAGAAATGCGCAGTGCAGTGCGTGCGCGCCGTATTCGTTTAGGACCTATTTTGGTGTTTATTCCTGCGCTTAATAAGCCTGCAGCTGTTAGATTACGTGCGATCTTATGGGCTCTTTATAATGATAAACCGCTTCCTGTTGAGCTTCCTAAAGATGGGATTGTGTCTTTTACGGTTGAAGAAGATGCAATCGATAAGGGCTATTATCAGGCGATTGGCTACCCTGTTTTTGGTGGGCGTGCAATTCGTATTGATATGTTGGATCGCGTTATTAGTGCTGTTTATGATGCGGCGGATAAGGGGCAGTTTAAAGCACAGCATAAAATGGCTGAATGGCTTGGTAGCTCTATTGATGGGCTATATGCTGTTTTGGAAGCGATGGGTCATAAGAAAGTCTATGACCCAGCTGATGAGGCGGCTGAAACGTCTGAGGGGCAGGGCGCTGTAGAAGCACCTGTGGAAGATGTGAAGTCAGAGGCTGATGATGCGCAAGCGGCGCAAGCAGAAGGCACGTCTGAAGTTAAGGCTGAGGTCGGTGCAGATGAGGCTTCAGCGAAGCCAAAAGAAAATGTTAAGCCTGAGCTTGCGACATTCCGTCTTAAAAAAGGTAAAGCGTTTCAACGTTCTTCTGGCGGTAAAAAGCCTCATTTTGAGAAGAAGAAATTTGATGGCAATAAGGGCAAATCTAAGCCTAAGGGCAAGAAGGGTGATAAGGGTAAAGCTAAGGATCGCGGACCTCGCGTGATTTCTGCTGAAGCGAAGAAGAACCCTGAAGATTCTCCATTCGCAATCTTGCAGCAGCTCAAGAAATAAACGTCTTGTGATGCGCTTATTCTCTTTCTTTGCTCTTGTCTTTGTTATTCTTTGTGGGAGCGCTAAAGAAGGAAGGGCTGCACGTTATTCGGGTGATTATCTTTTGCAGATGTGCGCTGTGAATAAGGAAGGGCAAGAACTTGTCAAGGGCGGTAAGATTGCCTGTCAGGCTTATATTTCCGGCATATTGGATTATCATGCACTGCTTAAATCTCTAGATGTAGAGCCGCCTGGGATTGATTTCTGTGTCCCAGAAGATGTCGGGCTTAATTTGCTACAGCTTCGTTTGATGAATTACCTGATTAAAAATAGAGAGGCGCAAGGGCCATATATCGCCTCGCCAAATGTTTCTTTGGCTTTGCGCGAGATGTATCCTTGTAAATAAGTTACGCTATATTCATTATGATGGCGATTATGATGATTTGCGGCACCGTGATAAGCGGCAGTGAAAGCGCTATGCGCCAGCTTTTTGTGAATTCTCTTACCACCATGATTTCTGTATAATCTGTCGAGACGCCAGCCATGAGGAAGGTGAAGCCATTCCCTGCGGCGCCGCCATTATGCATGATTTCGGCAGCGATAGGCGCTGAGCCCTCTGAGCAGACTTCAATAATAGTGGCGATAATCAATGTTACAAAGAGGCCGAGGATTGTAGGGCCTAGATAGCTTTCGAACATATGTTCTGGTGTGAAAGTGCTTAAAGCTGCTGCGAGTAATGTGCCGAATAAAATCCAGCGAATAATCATTTGGCCTTCGTGCCAGCCGTCATGAGCGATCTTTTTTGTCCAGCTTAAAGAAGGGCGCCAGCCGCTTAAGCGCGCTTTCATGTCGGCTTTAATGTTGAAGTCTTGTGGCACATCAACGGTGTGTGGATTGTGTGGCAGTAAGTCTTTCTTGGTTAAATATAGATAAACCAGACCTGAAATGAAGGCGATAAGCATTGAAGCAAGGGTGAATATAAGTGTCCAGTACCAGCCAATCAATGAAATGAGGATGAAGGTAAGGGTGAGGGAGTTCCAAGGGCTTGCGATAAGAAAGGTCATTACTTGCGCAGCCGATAATCCGCGCTCATAGAGTTTGCCAGCCATTAATAAAATGCCGTGATTGCATATATCTAAGAGAACTCCGGCCAGAGCGGCTTTGAAGATGTCTTTGCCGCTTGTGCCGCGTCCCATGATGTGGGTGAAATATTCTTTAGGGATTTCGTTCATAAGGCCTGCAGTAATAATACCAAGCGCGACACCCCACCACATGGTTTTAAAGAGCTCTATTAGCTTTGAAGCGAGTGTGTCGATATATGGTAGATCTATGCCGAGGCCTGAAATAATAAGGGTGGCAATGATAATACTAGCTGATCCATGCAGGATAAGGTCAAAGCCTTTTTTGCTTGATGAGCAGCCGCTTTGAGTAGAGCAGGGGCTCTTTTTAGGTTGTTTCGATGGGCAGCAACTATTTGTCATGATACAGATATTAGGGCGCTATATGGGGCTTGGCAAGAGCCGGATGTTAGCTTTTGTGCTGTTGAAGGGGCGCGTCTTTACTTCTTTATGACTCTCTGTTGATGCTATATTGCACGAGAGCGATCATTTGAGTCTTTAATGGGCCGTCAGGTGCGTCATCGAGTGCTTTGATGGCGAGATCGCCATAATGATGGGCGAGCTTAAGGGTCTCGTCATATGTGCCATGTTTTTCAAAGATGGCTTGTGCTTGTTCTAAGTCGCCGTCATTTTGCTCTTTTTTAGTGATAACACGCTCCCAAAATGCGCGCTCTTTATCATCGGCTTTTGCTAGAGCGAGGAGAACTGGCGCTGTCATTTTACTTTCGCGGAAATCATCCCCTACGGTTTTGCCGAGTTTTTCTCTATCTGCCATATAATCGAGGATATCATCGGCAATTTGGAAAGCGATGCCGAGATATAGGCCGTAATTAGCCATAGCTTTAGCGGCTGTTTCATCACTGCTGGCGATAACAGGGCCAACTTCACAGGCTGCTGCGAAAAGGGCGGCTGTTTTTGCTTTGATGACTTCGATGTAATCATCCATTGTGGTGTTAATATTGCCGGCGGTTGAGAGCTGTAATACTTCGCCTTGAGCAATGACTGCGGACGCTGTTGAGAGAATACGCAAGATTTCGAGATTGCCGTCTTCTGTCATTAGCTGGAATGCGCGTGAGAAGAGGAAATCGCCAACTAAAACGCTGGCTTGGTTGCCAAAAACGAGGTTTGCAGCTTCTTGGCCACGGCGCTCTTCACTTTCATCGACAACATCGTCATGAAGAAGTGTGGCTGAGTGGATGAATTCAACGGCAGTTGCAAGCCGGTGAGCGCGCTGCATTTCACCTTCATACATTGATGTTGCTGCGAGTGTGAGGAGCGGGCGCACACGTTTTCCACCCGCTGCGATAAGATAGGTTGCGAGCTGCGGGATCAGCTTAACGGGGCTGTCCATGCGCGCGATTATCATGGCATTAACGGCTTTCATATCAGCATCAAGGATCTTGGAAAGCTCTTCTAAGGGGTGTGTATTTGTCTGTTGTGACACTTTTGTATCTCTTGCAGTGTTGTTCATAGCTTTTGCTTAATTCAGCGCGCGGGTTAGAGCAAGAGAAAAGTTACTCTTGGCTTTGTGTTTTGAACTGAGGGTCAAAGCTTAAGCTTCGCATTTGGCGCTGCTGGGTTTTGTTTCGTTGATATTGCTGGAGTAGCATTTGTAAGCCTGCTGCTTGTTGTTGAGCCTCTTCCTCATCTTTGTGAGCTTGTTCTTGCGCGCTTAAAGCTTGAGGTTTTTGGGGCTGGCTGACTTGCGGTTCTGAGGGCGTGGCTATCTGTGCAGAGGCTTGCTTTTGAGTTTCGGCTTGTTGAGGGGCTGTGCCAGTAGCAAGCTCCTTATATTTGTTCCATATTTTTTGCGCGCTTTGCTTTTGCTCTAACTCTTTTTTCTCCTGCGCAGATGCTTCGTTGGCTGCGCGCATGCGTATGTCTGGGCGTGTTGGGGCGAGGACGTGATTTTCACTCAGATGTGCGGCGTTCATATTACCTTGCGTGGTGAGAGGAATTACTTTTGAAAGGGGCTGTTTAACAGCGTTTTCTTCGGCGCTCTGCGCGTTTGTTTCAGGCTCTGGCTCAACATAAAGTGTCATTGATTTTATGCCGCCAGTAAATTCTTTCTGCTGTGCGTGGGCATTTAGTGGTAAAATAGAAAATGTAGCTAAAATAAGGAATCGCATAAACATGTGCGAAGTGTAAAAGAGCTGATGAATAAATTGCAAATGAAATTGAAAGGCATTGAAATTCGGCGGTGTACTGATCGTTGTGTCGATGCTCTTATGCTCTTTGCAGATAATATCGCGCACCATGTTCCGGGACGAGATTACTTTATGCGTCAGTATGAATCGCAATTAGAAGATCGTCGCGATATCTGGATCGCGTGGTATGAGGATCAGATTGTAGGTTATTGTATCTATAACCGTAAGCCACTTTACGCTTTTTTTCTAAAGCTCGGTATTCCTGAGATACAAGATATTATTATTCATCCAGAGATGCGCAGGCAAGGGATTGCGCGTGAGCTTATTGCTTTGTGTGAGGCACAGGCTAAAGAAGAAGGGGCAGAGCATATCGGTATTGGCGTCGGGCTTGATGCTTCTTATGGGCGTGCGCAGCGCTTATATGTTGGCTTGGGCTATGTGCCGGATGGTAATGGCGTGACCTATGAACGCAGAACGGTCAATAAAGGCGATCTGCGCAGGATTGATGATGATCTTAGCTTGATGATGGTGAAAACGCTTTGATTATTAAGGCTCTGCATATGGGGTTATAAGGCCAATGTGCTTTTCTATTAGGGTGGCGCGCTTGGATAGTGCTTGTACACGCTCTTCATATAGCGTTTGCGTACCGGCTTCCCATACAAAATCATGCTGAGGAATAAGCACTTTAAAGTGTTGTAATGTTTCATCATCAACTTGCTGTGGTGCATGTCCGAGCTGTTGGCGCCAGAAATACAAAGCGCGCACACCGTTCTCAAAGCGTCTTTCCGTCATTTGTGCGAGCTGAATATTCATATCTAAGACTTCCTGACTATCTTTAATAAAGGTTTGTACGGGCTTGTCAGTTTTCATATGGTCGCGATTTCGATCTTCGAGTTTGAAGTTTTCTTGTGCGCGGCTAATCGCTTCCATGTTTGTATAGCGTGAAACATTGAAATGCGCGTTTTCATAGTGGTAAAGCTCCAGCATGTCAAAAACGATATCGCGATATTTATCGAGGACGGCATCACTTCCACCTGCGAATTTCTCCGCGAATTTTAATGCGCTCTCGCTCATTGTGGTCATGATGGCCATATCATGCGATTGTTGTGCTATATCTGTGTTGATGGCTTTTTCTATTTCTGGTGCGGGGATAGCTTGGATGAGCATTTCTTTGTTAGCGGCCATGTGCTCGACGCGGGCTTTACCAAGTGCAGCGAGAGAGAATTGTAGTAAAATTGTCGCTTGCAGAATTGTAACGCGTTCGGCACTAACGTAGCGAAGTGTGTCTTTAAGCGGTGCTTTGCGCAGGGCATCATTTGGGTAGATTAGCTTTTGATATTCATCGCAGTCTAATTTTATGTCTTTGGGTGATGTCACTGCGTTAAATAGCTCTTTGGCTATTTGTAAATCATAATTCACCCGTAAGAGTCTTGTATCACTCATTTTACGGTCTTCCCTGTTTATTTTATATTTTTGATTATGTATTTAGTTGCAGGGTTTATGGATAATGTTAAGTTCTAGATGTAAGCTTGCAGTGGGTATGGCTTGGTATAGCGTGAGAGGTCTAAAGCCGGTTGGTGTTGTGGTAGGGCTTTGAGTACATCTTGGTATGAGGACACGATGACATCTACGCCTGCAATTTTTTGGTCTGTATTATCATTGATGAGGATCGTTGTTATTTCAGGGAAGTAGAGCTTGGCGACCTGAAGGTTCTTGACGCTATCCTCAATAAAGGCTGTTTCGTGTGGGTGCGCGCCTACTTTATTCATAACCAGATTGATGGCGCCAGGGCCTAAATGCTTGTTTTGATAATTTATGGCTTTTAAATCAAAGATATAATCTTGATTGAAATGCACAATACGTCCGTTACTCTCTAGGAACGGTATGATGAAATGTTCTTTGCTTCCATGCGATAGGATTGAGTGCGTGATGTGATCAGGAACAGAGGCATAAAGCGCGTTGGCTATTGGGCAGGCGGCTATAACATGCGGGTGATCTTCGCAAATAATTTCAAAAAGTTGTTGGTGATATTGGTCATGCATTAACTCTCTGGCTTCCATAGCGCTTAAGCCTGCTTTTTCAAAATGCGGTATGAATGCGCTTATGCAGTCACTATGGTTTCTGTATGATTGCACTGCGAGGTTATAAGCGGCATCGTATTTTAGATCTTGTACGAGGCTTGTGGCTGTTAAGGCGGCAGAATGGTTGCAAATCTGGAAGATTTCAGTTGTTTTGAATTCTTCATATTTGTACTTAACGCCGTCATAATCCCAGCATAGGTGATTTATATGAGATAGGTCTAATTGCTCTTGCATGAGCTTTTTTATGTCTAATGGCTGTGGATTGTCAAGGAATATATATTCTTTTTTTTGACTCTGCTGCAAAATATGCTAAACCACGGTTACAAAACGTTTTGCATGAAAATTGGAGCAAAGATTAAATGTCTACAAAATGGGTTTATAGCTTTGGTAAAGAGGATAATGAAGGCGATGCGAGTATGCGTAACCTTCTGGGCGGCAAGGGGTGTAACCTTGCGGAAATGGCTGGTTTAGGCCTTCCTGTTCCTCCTGGATTTACGATCACGACTGAGGTTTGTACAGCCTATTACGATAATGACAAAAACTATCCGGCTGAGCTGGAAGCGCAAGTTGAAGCGGCGCTCGCAAAGGTCGAAAGCTCTATGGGCATGAAGTTCGGTGATTCGAAGAACCCGCTTCTTGTTTCTGTGCGTTCTGGTGCACGTGTTTCTATGCCGGGGATGATGGATACGGTTTTGAACCTTGGTCTTAATGATGAGACTGTTAAAGGTTTGGAAGAGCAGTCAGGTGATGCACGCTTTGCGTGGGATTCATATCGCCGTTTTATTCAGATGTATGGTGATGTTGTTCTTGGTGTTGATCACCATGACTTTGAAGATGTTATCGATACATTTAAGCGTGATAATGATCTTCAGCAAGATACACAAATCACTGCTGATGGTTGGAAAGAGATTGTTGCGGAATATAAAGAGCTTGTTGAGCGCGAGCTTGGTCGTCCGTTTCCGGAAGATCCTAAAGAGCAGCTATGGGGCGCGATTTCTGCTGTGTTTGATAGCTGGATGGTGCCACGTGCGATTACATATCGTAAAATCCATGAAATTCCAGGTAACTGGGGTACGGCTGTGAATGTGCAGTCTATGGTATTTGGGAATATGGGTGAAGATTGTGCGACTGGCGTGGCGTTCACACGTGACCCATCGACTGGCGAGAATTACTTCTATGGTGAGTATCTGATTAATGCGCAAGGTGAAGACGTTGTTGCGGGTATCCGCACACCGCAAAGCTTGACTATTCAGGGCCGTGAGAAAGAGGGTAGTGATCTTCCATCTATGGAAGAGAGCATGCCAGAAGTGTTTAAGCAGCTTGATGATGTGCGTTTGAAGCTTGAAAAGCATTATCGCGATATCCAAGACCTTGAATTTACAGTGCAAAAAGGCAATTTGTTTATGCTGCAAACACGTAGCGGCAAGCGCACAGCTAAGGCTGCGCTTAAGATTGCTGTTGATATGGAGACTGAAGGTCTTATTGATAAGGAAGAGGCGTTGATGCGTATTGATCCGCAGAGCCTTGATCAGCTTCTACACCCAATGCTTGATCCAGATGCGGATAAAGACATCCTTACAAAAGGCTTGCCTGCATCTCCGGGTGCTGCAAGTGGTATGGTTGTGTTCACGTCTGAAGTGGCGGAAGCAAAAGCGCATGAAGGTGATAAGGTTCTTCTTTGTCGTCAGGAAACTTCACCGGAAGATATTTCTGGTATGCATGCTGCGGCTGGTATTTTAACGTCTCGCGGTGGGATGACATCTCACGCAGCTGTTGTGGCACGCGGTATGGGTAAATGCTGTGTTGCTGGTGCAGGTGAGCTTCATATTGATGCAAAAAATAAATTGATCCGTTGTGGTGACCGTGAATTTAAGGAAGGGGATATCCTGACTATTGACGGTTCAACTGGTGAAGTTATGGCTGGTGAAGTTGATACAATTAAGCCAGAGCTTTCAGGTGATTTCGGTACTTTAATGGGCTGGGCTGATGAGCGTCGCCGTATGGCAGTGCGCGCAAATGCTGAGACAGCGCTTGATTCACAAACTGCGCGTGATTTCGGTGCAGAAGGTATTGGCCTTTGTCGTACAGAGCACATGTTTTTCGATCCTGAACGTATCCAAAATGTGCGTGAGATGATTTTTGCAGAGAGCGAGCAGGAGCGTCGCGGTGCATTGGCTAAACTCTTGCCGGCGCAACGTGAAGACTTTGCGTCACTCTTTACAATCATGAGCGGCTTGCCAGTGACTGTGCGTCTGCTTGACCCGCCGTTGCATGAGTTCTTGCCGCATGAAGAAGCAGATGTTGAAGGGTTTGCGAAGGCTGCAGATATTGAGATTGATGATGTTCAGCGCCGTTTAGGTGAACTTCATGAATCTAACCCGATGCTGGGTCATCGTGGTTGTCGTTTGGGGATCACATATCCTGAGATTTATGAGATGCAAGCGCGTGCAATTTTTGAAGGTGCTTTTGAGGCAACAAAGAAAACAGGTGAGGCGGTTGTTCCTGAAATAATGATCCCATTGGTGGGTACTGAAAAGGAATTGCAGATCTTACGTGAGCGCGTAGAAGCAATTGCTGAAGAAGTTTTCTCTGAGAAGGGTGAGCGTTTAGAGTTTATCGTTGGTACAATGATTGAGCTTCCGCGAGCAGCTTTGACGGCTGATGAGATTGCGCAATCTGCTGATTTCTTTAGCTTTGGTACAAATGACCTGACACAGACAACACTCGGCATGAGCCGTGATGATGCCGCGAATTTCTTACCTGAATATGTTGATCAAGGCATTTATGAGCGTGATCCATTCCAGTCGCTTGATACGAATGGTGTTGGTAAACTTGTGAAGATCGCTGCTGAAGGTGGTCGTTCTACACGTAGTGATATCAAGCTTGGTATTTGTGGTGAGCATGGTGGTGACCCAGCGTCTATTCACTTCTGTGAAAAAGTTGGTTTGCAATATGTTTCATGTTCTCCTTACCGTGTGCCGATCGCACGTTTAGCAGCAGCACAAGCAGCGATTAAAGAAGGTGCTGAGTCTGCTAAGGCGAAAAAAGCAGCTTAAATCTATAGGTTCGTTAGGAGGCCGTAGTGATCTTCATTCTTGCCTCTTGGATTGGAACTTTTGCCTTCGCGCTTTCTGGCTTTTTAGTCGGGGCGCGAAAGTCACTTGATCTTATGGGTGTTTTCATTCTGGCCTTTTTAACGGCTAATGGTGGCGGCATGGTGCGTGATGTTTTCATCGGTAAAACGCCGCTCGCTCTTATGGATTTGACAGGTTTAATCATTGTTTTGCTCGCTTTCCTGATCGGGCTTATTCTTTATAAACTCAAAAAAATTGATGTTGAGACGCGTAAGCTTTTTGTTCTGAGCGATTCTATTGGCTTGGCGGCCTTTAGTTTGACTGGGGCTTTGGCCGGTATTGATGCGGGATTGAGCATTTTTGGTGTTGTTGTGCTGAGCTTTATTACGGCGACGGGCGGGGGAATTATTCGCGATATGATGGTGAATGATGTGCCGTCTGTTTTTCGCAGTGATTTTTATGGCTCGGTTGCTATTCTGGTTGCGCTGGCACTTTATGGGCTGGATAGCTATGGTTTTTCGGAGGAGATTTATACACTCTCAGTCTTTATATCCGCGCTGATTATTCGATTAATAGCCTTTAAGCTGAAATGGCATTTGCCCAGCCTTAAGCTTTGAATTTTTGATAGCGCGCTCTATAATGCATAAAAAATACAGGGAATATGATTCAATGAGCGAAGAAACAAAAAATACTGAAATTGAGCAGGATAGCGAAACTTTAAAGACGTTTGATATGTATCACTTCTTTAGCCGTAAGGATGTGATCCTAGCGATCATACTCATTGTCGCTTTGCTTGTCTTTGCACTCTATAGCATTTTCTACCCGCAGATGGTTTAAGCCTTATTTTTCACCAGTGCTAGCCCTATATCGCCGCAGGATGAACGCAGCATTGCGCCTTCGGGGAGTTCAGAAAGCTTGACGCTTTGTAGGTGTTTTTTGCCAAGACCGCGATAATGCATTCGAGCGGTGAGCTCTTGTCCGACATAGCAGCCTTTTTTGTAATCAATAGCATTGAGTTGATCCATATGGGCTTCGTCCATCGTGGATTTATCAACGATTAGGTCGCGGCTGCCATCGGGGATAGTAAGTTTAATGCGGCGTTGATCCCATTCTTCAAAATTGGCTTCTGATATGTTTGGTTTATCAAAGCTGCGCGTGCCCATTTCTGTGTGACGCGGATCTGCAAGACCTATTTCGGGGGCGCCAAAAATAGCATAAATTTGTGCATGTTCTTGCATGGTGATGTCTACAGCTTTTCGCAGGCGGTACATGAGGAGCTTTTTATAAAGCGCGTTTATACGCTCGGCATTCTCTCCAGCTTCGCAATCCAGAATAAAAGCCTTATCATCTTGCTCAGATTGGTAGATGAAAA